>JRHI01000025.1_pt1 | contig 130617 bp, 110 predicted proteins | sample 215371 | NCBI WGS metagenome assembly JRHI01 (sample SAMN02929681, study PRJNA255918) | sediment metagenome | biome: cave system; feature: Ice Cave; material: Sediment; isolation source: sediment from deep within a dark volcanic ice cave with no known source of... ...
AAGCACGCCGCCAGCGTTCGCTCTGAGCCAGGATCAAACTCTCGTTTGAAACTGGTAGCTTGGCGAAAAAAAATCCCAGGGTTTGCACCCCAGGCAGCCTGCCAAGCAAATTATTGTCGCTCGATTTACTCAGACCATTCGGGCTCGAAAAGGCCGAATGGTTTCGAACGGATTCTGGCACATCGTATCGATTGTCAAAGAGCAAAACCTCCCTGTCCAGCAGAAAGGCATACGCACAACGTTGTAGAGTATCTCAGTCGGTTCGATTTAAGTCAATCGAGTACTGAACGATTTCCACAGAGGCTTCAACGGAAGCAATGCGTTATAACCACATGATAGCATGATCGAGGAAAATGGCAAGACGGAAAATTTCCGGAAAAAGTGCGCGCGAAAAGTCTGCTTCCGGGCGCCGGCGAGGTCAATCGCCAGGCGCAGATCTTTGTCAGGGCATCGAGCACAGCCAACTGCTGACACCGGGCGAACGCGTCGGATTGGCCGTCTCCGGCGGGGCGGATTCGGTGGCGCTGCTCCTTTTGATGGTAGAGCTACAGCAAAAGCTCGGCATTACTTTGAGTGTCCTCCATTTTAACCACCAGCTGCGTGGACGCGCGGCGGATGCCGATGAAAAATTCGTTTCTAACCTGGCGGCCAAGTGCCGGATTCCATTCCTTGCCGGAAGTGCCGATGTAAAAGCTCGCGCCAAGCGGGACGGGGCGAATGTGGAAGATGCCGCACGCCGCGCGCGTTACGCTTTTTTTGCGCAGGCGGCGCGCGAGCTCCAACTGAATAAAATTGCGGTAGCGCATACCGCCGACGACCAGGCCGAAACAGTGCTCGCGCACATTCTGCGCGGAACCGGTTTGTCGGGACTCGGCGGGATTCATCCGCAAGTGGGCATTATCGTTCGACCTCTGCTGGCCGCGCGACGCGCGCAACTTCGGCTGTACCTCAAATCGCGAAAACAAATTTGGCGCGAGGATGCCACCAACCGCGACGTCACCAAAACGCGGGCGCGCATTCGAAGCAAATTAATTCCTGCGCTTGAAAAGTTATTTCAACCGCGCGTCGTCGAACATTTGTGTGCGCTTTCCGATCACGCGCGAGCGGACAATGCACTCCTCGAGCGCATGACGAAAGAGCGGCTTGCGGCTACACAAAAAAAAATTGCCGGCGGAACCCGCATTCGAACGGCTGATTTGTTGGGAAACGCGGGGTCTACAACGCCCGGCACACAACAAAACGAAGCTGCTATCGCGCTAGGCCGCAGGCTGGTGCGCCGCGTCGTTGCGGATGTGAAGCCACACGCCGGTCAGTTGAGCGCTACACATGTGGCTAAAGTTCTGGAGCTGGCGCGCTACGGAAAAACCGGGAACTCTCTTCCGCTGCCGGGCGGTGTCGAGGTACGACGCAATCAAGACGAGTTGGTGTTCTGTGCGCGCGAGACGGGGAAAACGGCTACGCTAGAGTACGAGTACCAAATCGATTCTCTGGATCGCGACAAAATTGTGCAGGTACCAGAACTGGGGTGCGGTTTCCGCTTCACAGTGATTGACTGGCTTCGCAATAGAGGGGAAACTAGTATTTCAGGGGAAGTTTTGGACGCGGAGGCATTGCGTTGCCCGTTGACTGTGCGGAACTGGCGCCCCGGCGACCGGTTTCAAGGCGCGCGAAACTCCAGCGCAAAGAAACTGAAGCGCTTGCTGAACGAAAAGCGCATTGACCGCTGGGAACGTAACGGCTGGCCGGTCATTACAAGCGGTGCAAGTCTTGTGTGGTCGCGCGGTTTCGGAGTTTCCGCGGAATTTGCGGCCAAAGATGGCACGCGCAAAGGGATTGTGATCGCAGAGGAAAAATTATTGTGAGGGGCCGGAAAGCGGCCCTCGCCGCAGGTGGACGGCCCGCAGCCAATTTACGTGCGGTAAAGCCCATGGCTAAGCCGCCCGCTTCGAAGTTGAATTTGAACGGTCACGGCGCGGCATTCTCTGAATCGCGCATTGCGGCACGCGTGGCTGTTTTAGGGAAAGAAATCTCGCAAGCCTATCAAGGCCGCCGTCTCGATGTAGTGGTAACCCTGGATCGCGGGTTTGTTTTTGCGGCAGATTTGATCCGGGAGCTGGACGGCACGGTGGTTTGTCACTTCGTCCGCGAGGATGTTCGCGACGTTGATGATGGCGGCAGCGGGCGGCTGGAAGTGTTTTTCGGTCAGCAGCCGGAGCTGAAGGGCCGGGATGTGCTGCTGGTTGACGCAGTGCTGGAAAGCGGGGTTACCCAGGAGTTTCTTTTGCGACGCCTGGGAGAAAGCTCCCCACGTTCCCTGCGACTGGCGGTACTGCGATAAACCGGAAAAACGCCGGGTAGACCTGGAGTCAGATTACTTCGGCTTCAGAACTGCATCTAAAGAAGTATTGGTAGGATACGGGCTAGCGGCGCCGAACGGCACAGGGCGGAACTTGCGGCAGTTGTCGTCGGGAGCGAAAGCCTCTTCGGGTAAAAGGCCATCGCGTAAGAAGTAGGCCGCTTTAATTTGTCAGGGATTAAGTGAGGGCAACGTGAATTCCAGTTCCACGGCGAAAACAATTTTATTCTGGATCTCGATTGTGTTCCTGGGCGTGATGCTTTGGAAGCTGGTGTCCGCCAATGGAGCGCAGGCTCGCGAGGATGAACCAAGTTACAGCGAGTTCATGGCCAAGGTTGACGCCAGCGACGTCAAGGAAGTTACGCTGTACCTCTCGCCGAATAGCTACGAGCTGCAGGGCGAATACGTCAAGCCTGCGAACCATAAATTCCATCTCACCGTATTCAAAGAGTCCGCGCCTGACCTGGCTAAGCAATTGCGCGACAAAGCAGTGCCGATGAAGGTCAAAGAAGTGCGCAGCGGTGACTGGGTACTCATCCTTTTGAACGCAGCACCGTTGATTTTGCTTGTGGGCTTCTGCCTCTTCCTGATGCGCCAGATGCAAGCGGGAGGAAATAAAGCGCTGAGCTTCGGAAAATCTCGCGCGCGTTTGCTTTCCGCGCAGCAGAAAAAAGCCACTTTTAAAGATGTGGCCGGAACCGATGAAGCTAAAGAAGAGCTGCAGGAAATTATTGAGTTCCTGAAAGACCCGCAGAAATTCCAGAAATTGGGCGGACGCATTCCCAAAGGAGTTCTGCTTGTCGGGCCTCCGGGCACCGGAAAGACCTTGCTCGCTCGGGCTATAGCCGGCGAAGCGAACGTTCCGTTTTTCTCCATCTCCGGCTCGGACTTCGTGGAAATGTTTGTGGGCGTGGGCGCCAGTCGCGTTCGCGATCTATTTGAGCAGGGTAAAAAGAATGCTCCCTGCATCATCTTCATCGACGAAATCGATGCGGTCGGCCGTCATCGCGGGGCCGGACTTGGCGGCGGTCATGACGAGCGCGAGCAAACGCTGAATGCCCTGCTGGTTGAAATGGACGGTTTTGAAACCAATGAAGGCGTGATTTTAATCGCCGCGACCAACCGCCCCGATGTTCTCGATCCCGCGCTGCTGCGTCCCGGCCGATTCGATCGCCGCGTGGTCGTTGCGCGTCCCGACGTAAAAGGCCGCGAAGAGATTCTTCGCGTGCACACCCGCAAAGTTCCGGTGTCCGATGACGTGGAGCTTTCCATCATTGCGCGCGGCACCCCGGGCTTTTCCGGCGCCGACCTGGCCAACCTGGTAAACGAAGCGGCTCTATGGGCTGCACGGCAGAATCGCAAGTTCGTGATGATGGTCGACTTTGAAATGTCCAAGGACAAGGTCCTCATGGGCGTGGAACGCAAGTCCATGATTCTGTCCGACGAAGAAAAGAAAAATACCGCGTATCACGAAGCGGGCCACGCGCTGGTCGCGGCAATGACGCCGAACGCCGATCCCGTGCACAAAGTGACGATCATCCCGCGTGGGATGGCTCTCGGCCTAACCATGCAATTGCCGGAAGACGACAAGCACACCTACACGGTGAAGTATCTTGAAGCGATGCTGGCCGTGCTGATGGGTGGGCGCTCCGCTGAAGAAATTTTCCTGGGACACATCACGACCGGCGCAGGGAACGACATCGAGCGCGCCACCGACATCGCCCGCAACATGGTTTGCGAATGGGGTATGAGTGAACTTGGTCCGCTGGCTTATGGTAAGAAAGATGAAGCTATATTCCTGGGCCGCGAAATCACCCAGCATCGCGACTACTCCGAAGACACCGCCATCCAGATCGACAAGGAAGTGAAGCGTATCGTTAACGGAGGGTACGAGTGCGCCAAAGCTCTGCTTTCCAACAATCGCGAAACGCTGGAGCGCATTGCCCTGGCGCTGCTGGAGCGCGAAGTCATCGACGCCAACGAAGTGAAATTGCTGATGGAAAACAAGCCGCTGCCCGAAAAGGTGCGAACTCCGCCTCCACCGCCTCCACAAGGTGCGACGACTGCGGATCCGAAGGTAGTGCGGCCGGAGTTGCGGCCGGCTCCTGGGTTCACGCGCGGGGAAAACCCGGCAAAAGCCTAAAACTTATTTTTGCCTGGAGGGGCGCGGAATTCCGCGCCCCTCTTTTTTTGGTTTAGACTATTCCGGTTTTGCCGCTACTTCGGCAAAGAGGCGTAGAATACTTTCATGGCACAGCGAAATATTGAAAATCTTCACGTGACCTGCCCGTGCTGCCACGCGAAGCTTGTCGTCGACGCCGCCTTTGGCGCCGTGCTTTCTCATGAGGAACCACTGAGATCGGGGCCAAACGTCGATCTCACCGACGCGGCAGGGATTCTGAACGAGCAACAACGCAACCGGGAAGACAAATTCCGCGATTCCTGGAACCTGGAACAAAATAAGGAAGACATTCTGGCGAAAAAATTTGAAGAGGCGATGAAGAAAGCCAAGGATGCGCCGGCGGGAAAACCTATTCGCGACATCGATTTAGATTAGTTGAGAGAGATTTGGAATGACCGTTTTTTCCGCGGGTAGAAACTCCCGTTGAGAAATTTTTCTACGATTTGAATACGATTATAAAAACATCGACGTCAAACCCAAGACCCAAGTTCGTAACCCGCCTGCGGCAGGCAGGCCCAACTGCGAACCTGGGCCACCCTCCGTGTTTTTTTTAACTGTGAGTCCACATTGATCTTGAGTTGCCGTGTTTGGTTCCAGTTGTGAACCGGCTGGCGTTCTTGCGTTAAACTTCCATGCAAATGACCTCGCGCCAAAAATTTCGACTGAAATTGCGTTCACGCACGCTGCTGTTGGGCGAACGTACGCTGGTGATGGGGGTGTTGAACGTCACGCCGGACAGCTTTTCGGACGGTGGATCTTTTTACTCGCCTGAGAAGGCTGTTGCTCACGCGTTGCAGATGGAACGGGATGGTGCCGATCTGATGGATGTTGGCGCGGAATCGACGCGGCCGGGATCCACCGGGATAAGCACCGAGGAAGAGTGGCGCCGGCTTGCTCCGACCTTCGCGGGACTGCGTAAGCGATTGAAAATTCCCATCTCCATCGACACGCGCAACGCCGGAACAGCGGAAAACGCCGTGGCTGCCGGGGCAGAGATTATCAATGATGTTTCCGGAGTGAAGCACGATGCGAGGATCGCGGAAGTCGCCGCGCGGTTGCGCGTACCGCTGATCCTGATGCACATGCGCGGCGAGCCGCGCACGATGCAGCGAAAGCCGTTCGCGCGAGACGTGATGGAGGACGTTTCTGCCGGTTTGCGAAAATCCGTTGCGATCGCACGCAAAGCCGGCGTTTCTAAATCGCAAATTATCGTCGACCCGGGGATCGGCTTTGGAAAAAGCTTCGCGCAAAACTATGAGTTGCTAAAAAATCTGCATGAACTCGCTCGATTGGGATTTCCGCTTCTGATAGGAACGTCGCGCAAAGGTTTTCTGGGCAAGACTCTGGAACGTGACGGTAAACAGGCACCGATGGATGCGCGAATCTGGGGCACCGCCGCCACGGTCACGGCAAGTATTCTGCATGGCGCGCACATCGTTCGCGTTCATGATGTCGCGGAAATGGCTCGTGTCGTGCGCGTCGCCGATTACATTTGTAATCCCGAGCTATCGTTAAAAAACTAAGTACGCAACGAAGTCGATCGAAGAAGCTGTCTTCGAAATATCCAACGCTAGGCGGGCATTTACTTCTGTGGGTATAATCCGCCGCAACCCGAAGCGGTTGGTTTCGCCTGCGGTTTTTCAGAGAGGTTTCGTCCATGCACAGTCGCGCAGCTGTACCAATCCTATTGCTGACGGGCTTACTGAGTCTCGCCTCTTCCACACAGGCGCAAATGCCTGCGGCCACTACTCCTGCCGTCAATGATCCTCTCCATCGCGCGCAAACACCGGGCGCAGCGGGCGGATGTTCCACGGAACCCACCTCTTCCTGCTCGGAGCTGGCCGCCAAGATCTTGCCGCTGGTGCTGGGACCTTCGCCGATGCAAGAAAATCTGCGGCAGCTTACTGACGAAATCGGCGGGCGCGTCACCGGAACGCCGGCGATGACTCGCGCTGTCCAATGGGCAACGGCAGCCTTTCGCACCGCCGGCGTGGAAGTGCACACGGAAAAATATCAACTGCCAGTGGCGTGGAGCGAAGGAGAGACGCGCCTGGAATTACTGGGTGCGGTGAAATTTCCGGTGCGCCTCGTTTCCCTGGGCTGGTCGCCGGCCACGCCTGCGGGTGGCATCGAAGCCAACATCGTGGACGTCGGTTACGGCAAGGTGGAGGATTTTGCAAAAGCCGCCGACGAAGTCAAAGGCGCAATTCTCCTGGTGCACAGCGACATTGGCTCGACATGGGCGGACTTGTTCAACGAATATTTCCAGCCACCCGACATTATCGATCGCGCCATGAAGAGCGGCGCCGTGGCGATTTTATGGACGGGCGCGCGCGAAAGACTGCTGCTCTATCGCCATACCAACATCAGCGACGGGCAGTTGGAAAAAATGCCCCAGGCCATAGTGGCGCGCGAAGACGCGATGCGTCTTTCACGCACCGTTCTGCAGTATCCCGGAAAAATACGCGCGCGCTTTTCCATGCCGAATAAAATCGGCGGGCCCATCGAGGCGGAAAATGTGGTGGCCGAAATTCGCGGTTACGAAAAGCCCGATGAAGCGGTGATTCTGGGCGCGCACCTGGATTCCTGGGATTTGGGCACCGGCGCTTTGGACAATGGCTGCAACGCGGCGCTGGTGATCGAAGCGGCACGCGCGCTGAAAGCCACGGGTCTGAAACCGCGACACACCATCCGCTTCGTGCTGTTCAGCGGCGAAGAGCAGGGGCTGCTCGGTTCCTGGGCGTACGTAAGAAGCCATCGCGCGGAGCTGGACAAAATTCGAGCGGCGATTGTTTTTGATTCAGGAATTGGGCGAGTCACCGGCTATTCGCTTGGTGGACGACGCGATATCGAAGCCGGCGTCCGTGAAGTGCTGAAGCCGCTGGAATCGTGGGACATCAATCGCCACACCATGGATGCGCAGATGGGCACGGACCATTTCGACTTCATGATCGAAGGCGTGCCGGCGCTCGTCGCCAATCAAGAGGAAAGCAACTACCTGCCGAATTACCACGCGGCCTCGGATACTCTCGACAAGGTCGATATTCGCGCGCTCAAGTTGCATGCAGCGATCGCGGCGCTCACCGCATGGGGACTGGCGGACCGCGCCGAACCGCTGGGCAAGAGACTTTCGCGCGCGGAACTCGAGACGATGTTCAAAGAGACCGGGCTCGACCAGCAAATGAAAACGCTTGGTTACTGGCAGGGCTGGGAAAATGGCACGCGCGGACGCCAGCCGTAATCATGGGCGTCGCTGCTTTCACCCGGTATACTGTTGAGTGATGCAACTCACTGCTATAAATCCGTCCAAGCCGGCGAAAATTCTGGCGCTGGATTATGGCCGCGCACGAATCGGCCTGGCGATTGCGGACAGCGAGACGCGCATGCCGAAGCCGCTGGCGACACTGGAACGCATCAATCGCAACGAGGACATGCGCCGGCTGCGCGAGTTGGTGCGTGAACACGGCGCCGAGCTGGTCATCGTGGGATTGCCCTTGCGACTGGATGGGTCGCACGGCGAAATGGCCGAGGAAGCCTCGCGCTTCGCGGAGCGCCTGCGCAAACAGGCGGGCGTGCGCGTGGAGATGGTGGATGAGAGGCTGACCAGCTGGGAAGCCGAGCGATTGCTTGAAGAGCAAGGCGGAAGACCTATGGCCGCCGCCTCACCCGTGCGTACGGGGAAAGGCACGGATCAGATCATGCGCAAGAAAAAGGTCGCAGGTAAAATGACCGTGGACGCGATTGCCGCGGCCGTCATTCTGAAAGAGTATCTTGAGCGATAGCTTGTATGCGCCCGGCGCATCTAATAAACATCAAAGACGCGTGGAGACAAGACTGACGTGGGCAAATTTTTCCTTTTAATTTTAGTGGTGATCGCGATTGCGGGGGCATGGTTTTGGTATTGCGTGGAGCAGCCCTACCGGCGATTTCCCACTGAGGGGATTTTTGTGGATATCCCGCACGGCTCCTCCAGTCGCGGAGTTGCGCGCCTGCTGGAAAGAGAAGGGGTGGTGCGCAGCGCCATAGCGTTTGAAATTTATGCGCGGAAACATTCGCGGCGCTCGTTGCAAGCGGGAGAGTATTTTTTTGATCATGCGGCCACGGGCAGCGATGTTTTCTGGAAGCTGGCGAATGGCGACATTTATGAACAGCAGTTTACGGTGCGCGAAGGCGAAACGATGTTCGACATCGCGAGAGATCTGGAAGGAGGAAAGTTTATGCCTGCCAACGAATTCCTTCGCGCCGCCAAAGATCCCACGCTGCTTCACTCCTTTGCTCCGGGAGCCGCCACGTTGGAGGGATTTCTTTTCCCCGCCACTTATCACTTGTCGCGACATCCTACGGCGGCCGTTCTCACCACAGAAATGGTAAAGAAATTTAAAGAGGAATGGATCGTTGTCAGCGGCTCCAAGAACCGTGGCGATGGGGTCCCCGAGGAAACCCTTCTGACCTTTTCCGCCCTCGAACCGATAGTCACCCTCGCTTCGCTCGTGGAGCGCGAAACGCCCAAGGCCGAAGAACGCCCGCTGGTGGCTGGAGTATTCGAAAACCGATTACACAAGTCCATGCCTCTGCAGTGTGATCCTACGGTCATCTACGCGCTCGAACAGCAAGGAAAATACAAAGGCTCGCTAACCTCCGCGGATCTTCGCATCGCTTCGCCCTACAACACGTACGTTCACACCGGGTTGCCACCGGGCCCGATCGGCAATCCGGGGGAAGCTTCTCTTCGCGCGGCGTACCGGCCGGCGCAAACGGAATATTTATATTTTGTCGCGAACACGCAAGGCGGGCACTTCTTCAGCACAACGCTGACGGAGCACAATAATAATGTAATCAAATACCGGCGGCTCCTTTCGCAGGAGCAGGCGCAAACCGGACACAACCAAGGTGGCGCGAACCGATGAGCGAATCTACAACCACGAAAAAAATGCTGATACTAGAAACGGCGCGGAAAATCGGCGTGCAGAAGTGGACGCCTGCCGAAATTGACCAGCTCCGCAGGCGTTTAATCGCGGAGCATGGCGAGGCGGGAAAAACGGGGACGGAATATATTACCGAAGTGCTGGAAGACGCAGGACTGAAGCTGGAACTCACGCTGTCGGAAGAAGCGGAAGATCAGTACGAGGAAGAATTTGAGGATTTGCTGCATTTCAAAACGCTGCAGGACGCGGAGGTCAGCGTGATGCGCCTGGACGAATTATTGCGCAAATTCCGCGCGCAGGGGGAAATGGCGGCAGTCGAGCGCGTGCTGAACGTCGGGCGGCTGGGCAAGCGCCGCGCGGAGATGATCTCGCGAAATCACAAAGTGGAAGCGCCCAAGCGGGCGGAGAAAGAAGAAATTGCCAACTGGTTCCGCATCTGGCTGGAAACACCGGACGCATTTTTCGATTGGCTGGACGTTCGCAAACAATCTCCTGAATTTCAAAGTAAATTTCCTCAAGCGGAACTGGACGAATGAACGCCACGGGCAATACATTGGGAAGTGGCGCGTTGGACCTGCCTCCTTTTTCTCTCGACGTAGAGGCGCTGCATCTCGGCGAAGAAGTGAAAGCCGTCGGACTGGAGTTGTTGGAGACGGAGAGTCGCGAGCCGGTGCGCGGTAACCAGGCGGCGCAAATCTGGTCCGCCATCTTCCCCGGACTGGCAGGGGAAGATTTTTATGCCGTCGATTTCTTCAGCCATCTCGATCGGGTGCGCGAATTCTGCGATACCCATGAAATTCCGTTTCGCGAGGCAGCGGAGCGTTGCCTGGTGATTCCCAAACCGAATCAGGAACAACTCCTGGATATTTTTGGACGCTTCGCGGGAGAAACGTTTGGCCTGCGCGTTGGTGCGCAAGCGCGTGAGCCGGATGCCGCGCTCGAAGGCGATCTTTCGAAACGCGGGCTGGATGCTTATCAGGCGGCGTACAAACGCTACACTTTTTGCGCGGTGTGCGAGCCTGACGATGGGTGGGTAACACTTCTCAGCGAGACGCTGTGGCCAAGCGAAGTGATTCGCCGAGTGCGGCCGGGCCTGCAGCCCTTTGATGTACACATCGCGCGGCCAAATTGAACTCCATGCCAAAAAATAAAGTGCACACAGCATGAGGCGTCGCGGGTTTACTTGCGCCGCTCTAGCAACGCTGGCGCTGATTTGTTGCGGCTGCGGGAGCAGCGGACACGTCAGCGTCGTCAAAGCCACTCCGCCTGCGCAGAAACCGGTGGTTCGCGACGCTACTCGCGAGGAACTGCTGGAAAAATACAATGCTATCGCGCGCGGAGTGAACAGCCTGAACGCCACCGTGGAACTGAAGCCCATCGCCGGCTCCCGGTACAGCGGAATTATTGAGGAATATCACGAGGTCAAAGCTTTTCTGCTCGCAGAGCGGCCGGAAAATATCCGGGTAATCGGGCAGGCGCCGGTGATTGGCACCACCGTTTTCGATATGGCCAGCGATAGCGAAACTTTCCGCGTTTCCATTCCCTCTAAAAATAAATTTCTGGTTGGCCCCGTCGCGCTGGAGCGGGCAAGCGCCAAACCTATCGAAAATCTTCGCCCGCAACATTTACTGGAAGCGCTTTTGTGGCCGGAGATTCGGAAACAAGAGACGGCGTTATTTGAGGAATTCAACGATGAGGTCGCACGTTATTACGTGCTGACCGTTCTGCGCGGAGGCTACCAAACGGAAATTTTGCGAAAAATCTGGTTCGATCGGGCCGATCTTCAGGTTGCGCGCCTGCAGGCGTTCGGTCCCAAAGGCGTTTTACTTTCCGACATTCATTTTTCAAGCTGGCAACCGGTGGCCCCGCCGGCAAGTCTGTCAGGCACGCCTGAATCTTCCGTCGGCCCCAAGCTGGCCCAGGATTTCCCGCGCGCCATCCGCATTGAACGTCCGCATGACGATTACCGACTGGATTTGCAGGTCGTCAAAATCAGTTTGAACGATGGAATTCCTCCGGAACGGTTCAAGCTGGAAGCGCCAGCCGGTTCGGACCTGGTGCGCGTCGGCGAAAATTCCGAAGAGAAGCAGCCGCGACAGAACAAGCCATGATGGGCGAACTCATCGCGCGCAATCTGCTGCACCGGCCGATGCGCACGTTCATTGGTGTCATGGCGGTCGCCGTCGAAGTGGCGCTCGTCGTTCTAATCGTCGGGCTTACGTCGGGTCTGCTTACGGAAACTGCGAAACGCATTGAAGGTATCGGCGCGGACATTATGGTGCAGCCGCCGGCTGCCTCGGTTTTTCTGGGCTTCAGCGGTTCGCCGATGCCCATAAAAATTGCCGCGCGCCTGAAATCGCAAAAGTATGTGCAGTCGGTCGCGCCAGCCCTGCTGCAATTCAGTTCCACCGGCGGCGTAGACGTGGTTTACGGGATCGATCGCGATAGCTTTCATGCCGTGTCCGGCGGGTTTGTTTTTTTGCAGGGCCACGACATGCAGGGGCCGGACGATCTACTGGTCGACGATTGGGCCGCCAAAGCGAAAAACATCAAAGTTGGCGATACGTATAACCTCCTTAATCATGGCTGGCACGTGGCCGCGATTATCGAACACGGCAAGGGCGCGCGTCTTTTCGTTCCGCTGGCGACCTTGCAGGAACTCGTCGGCGCTCGCGACAAAGCTTCCATTTTCCTGCTGCGATGCACGCGCCCGGAGCACACCGAAGACGTGATGGAAGAAATCCGCCGTGTCCTGCCGGGATACACCATTCGTCCGCTCAAAGACTTTCTGTCGCTGATGACCGCGACGAACATTCCAGGCTTGCAGACTTTCATCCACGCGATGATCGGGTTGGCGGTCGCCATTGGATTGCTGGTGATTTTCCTGACCATGTACACCACGGTGATTGAGCGCACCCGCGATATCGGAGTACTGAAATCGCTGGGCGCGGACCGCTCGTTCATCATTCGCGCGCTCATCACCGAATCGGCGACGCTTTGCGTTTTCGGGATCGCGGCGGGTATCGGCCTCAGCTATCTGGTTCGCGCTGCGTTCCTGATGGGCTTCCCGACGCTGTCTATATTGATTACTCCTGCATGGGTGTTGCGCGCCGCCGGAATCGCTCTGGCGGGTGCAATACTTGGCGCCAGCTATCCGGCCTGGCTGGCCAGCCGCAAAGACGCCGTGGAGGCGTTGTCCTACGATTGATGTAGCGCAGAAATTGCCCCGCTAAATCACCCAGAAGACTGTAGCCGGGCGTACCTATCCTAGGCAGGCGTGGGAATGACGGATACAATACGTATCTACTGAAGGCGATTCTCAACAAAACCCTTGGAACCGATACTCAAGACCGAAAACCTTTGGAAGCTCTACCACGCGGGCAAAGTGGAAGTGCCGGCTTTGCGTGGGGTGAACTTTGCGGTGCAACCCGGAGAATCCGTGGCGGTGATGGGGCCATCGGGGTGCGGCAAGTCTTCGCTTCTTTACGTGATCGGCGGGATGGCCCAAGCTTCCAAAGGTAAAGTGCTGGTGGATGGGAATGAGTTGACCACCATGAGCGACGCGCAACGCACCAAGCTTCGTCGGCACAAAATTGGTTTCGTGTTTCAGCGTTTTAATTTGCTGCCAACGCTTTCCGCAAAGGGTAATATCGCCATTGCACAGTTTATCCATGGAGATGGATTCGATCCGCATCGCTTTGAAGTAGTCACGAAAATGCTTGGCCTGGCTGGGCGGCTGCACCACAAACCATCCGAATTATCGGGCGGCGAACAACAGCGAGTAGCCATCGCGCGCGCGCTGATCAACGAGCCAAAAATACTTCTGGCCGATGAACCAACCGGCAATCTGGATTCGAAAAATTCCGAAGTGGTGTTGCAGATGCTGCGCCAGCTCAACAAAGACCTGGGTCAAACGATTGTGATGATCACGCACAATCCCGAGGCGGTCGTTTATTTCGATCGCGTCGTGCATATGCGTGACGGCATTATCGTGGACGGCATTCCGGCGGATTAAATGACCAGCCTGGGACAAATTCTTTCGCGGACATTTTTCTGGTCTTACGAACGGGGCATGTGGCAATACGATGTGGCCGTGGTGTTGATCCTGGTGTTTGTTTTACTGACACCACGCAGCTGGTTTCACGACCAACCAGCGAGTGGCGTGCCTGCGGGGCCCGGCCAGGTCCTGCTCGTCGCGCAGGGGGGCAATCACCAGACGTATCGCGTCGACACGCGCGTGCTTGCGCCGCCCACCAAGCTAGCATTGCAAAACGATCTTCACAACGCGCTCAAAGAAGCTCTCCCGGAGCTGCACAAAGGAAATTTTTCAATTCTAAAAATTGAGCCGGAGCGCGACGAACAGGGTACGGTCATCGCGTATCAGGTGGAAATCAAGCACTGACCGGACGCAGTCAACCTCCACGGCAGATCATTTCCAATTGTAACCACGCAACTTCTGGGCGCATCTCTTTGCTATGCTAGGACTTCTGGATAAACCGCAGGCGGGTGTGCACATTCCTAGAGGCCGCAATTGAAACGTTTTTCTCTGCTAGCCATTTTTTTATTGATTTTCAGTGCGGCCGGCTCGCTTGCCGCTGGCGGCGAGAACTCCGCCTGGACCACTGACAGTGTTCTGGCCATGATGGACAAATCGGCCCAGGACTTCCACACGCTTACCGCCGACATCGAACATATTAAGTACACCGACGTGGTGAAGGATACCTCAACGGAATCCGGCAAAATCTTTGTTCGTCGCGACGAAAAGATGCGCATCGAGTTCCTGCGGCCGGACCCGCGAACCATTCTGCGCAACGGCGATTCCCTGTTCGTCTTCACGCCGAAGATCAATCGCGTGGAAGAATACGATCTCGGCAAAAACCGCGAGATGGTCGATCAATATGTGCTGCTCGGTTTCGGCACCAAAAGCGACAACGTCAGAAAAAGTTACCTGGTGACTATGATCGGCGAGGCAGAGCTGGATCATAAGAGAACAGTCTTGCTGGAGCTGACCCCAAAATCCGATCACGTGCGAAAACAGATTGCCAGAATTCAGATGTGGATTGATGAGGCTTCCTGGCTGCCGGTGCAGCAAAAGTTTTTTGAGCCCGGCTCGCAAGACTACCTGATTTTTCATTACACCAACGTGATGAAGAATCTGAAAATTGGCGACGGCAAATTCAAGCAGGACTGGCCTAAAGGCGTTACGCGCACCAAGCCTCGCGGGTAGGTTTATGCAAAGCAGTTTATCCAATTCCAATTGCTCAGCGGTCCGGAATTACTTCGTGCTCCCGCGTTCGGAAGCCAGTAATTGTTGTTTGCGTGCAATTCCCCAGCGATAACCCGCGAGATTGCCGTCTTCGCGAATAACACGATGGCATGGCACAACAATAGATACCGGATTCCTGGCGCACGCGCTGGCCACGGCACGAACCGCCCTGGGCCGGCCTAGCGATTTCGCAATCTCCGTGTACGTGCGCGTAGTGCCGCGAGGTATGCGCTGGAGTTCTCGCCACACCAGGCGCTGGAACGCGGTCCCCTGCACATCCAGCGGCAACTCCCTGCCGGCTGACCGCCCGTCGATTTGCTCGACAATCTCGCGCACCCATCCCTGGTAGGTTTTCGCCGCGGCTGAAATGTCCGCCTGCGGATATTCTTCCCGCAACTCCGCCAGCAGCGCGTTTTCAGCGCCGCCGAGATATACGGCGGAAACTCCGCGGTCCGTGGCCGCCACTAAAACTTTTCCTAACTTCGATTTCGCGATGGTGTAGTTGAGTTTCATTCCTTTGCCTCCTTTTTGATACGCAGAGGGCGTCATGCCCAGCTGCGCGTCGCTTCGTTCATAAATGCGGCTTGCGGAGCCGTATCCCGTTTCATAGAGCGCTTCGGTGATATTTTTTCCTTCACGCAGCGCGTATTTAAATTGTTTGAGCCGCAGCGCGTCGCGCAGATCTCTTGGCACGAGTCCGGTCACTTGCTGGAAAGCTCGTCGCAACCGCGGCGGTGTAGTGGCAAGCTTTCGAGCCAACTCTGCCACGCGAAAGTCTTCTTCACCCGGCTGTAGCAACTGACGCACCGCGCGATCGACCAGCGACCGCGCCCAAGATTCTTCGTTCGGTTTGCAGCGGAGGCACGCGCGAAATCCCTGCCGCTCCGCTTCCTGGCCGGTGCGGAAAAATACCGCGTTTCGCCTCAAGGGCCGCCGCGCCGGGCAGGACGGCCGGCAATAAATCCGCGTGGAGCGCACACCCAGAAAGAACTCGCCATCCGCGCTCGCATCGCGTGCCAGCGTGGCGCGCCAGTAACGTTCGGCGGCGTGCGCGGAAATTCCCGATTCAGACTTCGCAGAGGAAGGATTCATTTGCACTTGCTCAAATTAGCGCAGCGCGGAACACAAAGCTATCCGCAAACGAACGTCAAACTGAAGATTCGTGATTAAAGGAAGGCTCACGATTCGCCAGGCGCAGGCAACTGCTGCGCTACCGTTGACACCACGCTCCGGGGAGCGGTAATGACCAAAACCACGGCGGTGAGAATTACCAGCGCCGCGATCGCCGTCCGCAAGGTGATAGCTTCGCCGGCGATCCACCAACCCAGGAGGAGTGCCACCACGGGATTCACGAATCCATACGTTGATACTTTTGCGGCGGTGCTTTTTTTGAGGATAAACAGGTACGCGGTAAAGCCGATTCCCGAGCCAAAGACAATCAAGTAAATGAGCGCCAGCCAGGACCGCGTCGATACGGAGGCAAAGTGCAGCTTGCCAAATTCGCCGCTTACGAGCGCAGCTATCCATAATGCTCCTCCGCCCGCCAGACTCTGCATGCCAACACCCAGGAGCGGCGATGAGGGCATGGAGCCATGCTTCGAGTACAAGGACGCGCAGGCCCAGACAAAGGACACCGCTACAAGGACAGCGGTGCCGGTAAGATCGGCGCGACGCGCTCCACCAAGATTCGCGGGACCGACGAGCAGCGCCATGCCCGCAAAGCCTAGGAACAATCCCGCAAATACACGCGCAACGGGACGCGTGCCTCCGGGCCTCAGCCAATCCACTATGACCAACCACAACGATACGGTTGCTACGAGCAGGGCTGCGAGGCCTGAGGGAACTCGTCCTTCCGCCCAACTCAATCCTCCGTTGCTGACGCACAGGAGCAGTACGCCGGTGATGGCGGCGGTGCTCCAGTTATTGCGGGTTGGCCTGATGCCGGTTTTCCAGCGCAGGATGGGATACAGTATCAGTCCGACCGTCATGTGCCGAATTCCCGCCATCACCAAAGGAGGAAATGACTCAATGGCGATGCGAATGCCGAGATAGGTCGAGCCCCACACAATGTAGACAGCCAGGAAAGCCAGGGTAACCCACGGCGCCGGACGCACTGGGGGAAGGTCATCGGGTGCCAATTGATTTTCTACCGCAGGTGTGGACATTCTTGAGCCGACTCCATCAGTATCCGCGCTGAAAACGAGACATACAGCACCATATTGGCAGGCAACTTCACACGAACCTATCCGCAAACGAACGATGAACTCGAACGTCGTTTGAAAGGCGATCCATCTCGGGATTACCTTCGCAGTTCCCACTACGGCCGGCAGGTAGTACCATTACTAAGTGTTTCAGGTTAGGACACTCGGACGGTTTTCCACACGTGACGACTCACCCCTCCCGGTGGCATCTTTAGCGCCCGCTTCTAATAGCGGGTTTCGTGGGGCGTTCGGACAGCATCTCTGGGGGAGATGATGGCAAGCAACCTAGCACTTTCCATCTGGCAGAACCCAGTAAGCCAGCATAGAACAAGCGAAGCATCAGCGCTGCAGCCTGCTGAGATTTCCGCAGCGGACCGCCGGGTTCCGACTTTGAATTGCAGGCCGTTACTTCGTGCCGAGCTGCCTCGCCGCTTCGTCCGCGTGCCGACACATGCGGTCGGCGTGCACCCGGAACATCGCGAATATCCCCGCGCCAGCCTGAGGCTGCCGTTGAAATTGCAGGGCGTGGGCGGCGTCGCCGAACCCTTTCCGATCACGCTGGTTACCCGAGATATAAGTTCCACGGGAGTCTATTTTCTGTGTCCCAAGGAATTGCGCATGGGCGCTTCGATCGAGCTGCAAATTGTGCTGATCAGCCGCCCGCTAGGCCAGGGAAATGTAGTCATGGCCTCCATGGCGCATGTTTGCCGCTCGGATGCAGCGGCTATGCCGGGATGGTGGGGCATCGCGGCGTCGTTTGATGACGTGCAATTTGATCGCGACGACTTCGTTCCTTCGCGTTTTATAGGTTCCTGAGCTTCTTTTTTGTAACCGAGTTCTTCACGCAATCCTCGCCAATTATTGAAGCGTGGCGTTTTCATTCCAGAAGTCGTCCTCGGCTCGCACAAAACCTGTTTCTGCTATCTTGATTGCTGATGGTCGCCGCCAGGAACAACCAGATTCGCGGAGTACTTTTTGACTGGGACGGCACGCTTCTCGATTCCTACCATGCCGATTCTTCGGCGTACCTGGCTATGTTCACGGATATGGGGATTCCGTGGGGGCTGGAGGAACTCTCGCAGCACTACTCACCGAACTGGTATGACGTTTATCGCGCCGCCGGTCTAGCACCGCATCGGTGGGACGCGGCCGACGCATCCTGGCGCAAGCAGTACGCCAACCATCGGCCAAAATTAATCGTTGGAGCACGCAAAGTGCTCAGCTCCGTTGGGCGGCGCTTCCAACTTGGATTGGTGACCAGCGGAGATCGCGATCGCGTGCTGCGGCAGTTGCGCGAGTTCAAACTTACCGGGTTATTCCGCGCGCGGGTCTGCAGCGGCGATACGCGGCACAAAAAACCGCACCCGGAACCGTTGCGATTCGCGCTTCAGTGCATTGGGCTGAAGGCGTCAGATTGCGTGTATGTGGGCGATTCTCCAGAAGATGTGCAAATGGCGCAACGCGCGGGCGTGCGGGTGATCGGCGTGCTCGGACCATTTCCCACGGAGAAACGGTTACGCGCCGCGCGGCCGGACATGCTGCTGAATTCGATCAAAGAACTGCCGGCGGCATTAAAGGAATTGGAGTCGTAGAATAGCGCTGCTTTAGTGATGTCAGGCTGTTACGTGCTCTGTCGCTACGGATTTGTGGGCTTTGCTAGAGGTGTGGGAGTAGCGCTATCAGCAGGCGCAACAGAACTCGCGGCGGGACCGCTTTTGAATTCAGACCACTTCACCGTCAAGCGCACGGGAATCTCGGCATCTTTCAGGTGCAGGGTGTCATCCGAGCGCAAATAACTGGGGAACCAGTATTTTCCGTCGACGTTCTCGCGATAAGTTTCGAACAATGAAAACGGCAATTGCGCAATGGCCCGCGCGTCACCCTGGTCGGTAATCCATTTACCGTAGGTTTTGACCACCTCAAGGTATTTCGCGTCTACCCAGACCACGCCGTCGAAATACGCCTTCGTCCGATCAACCGCCTTAGGTTTCGCCTGGAATATATAGCACTCGATTTCGTCGACTTGTTCCTTGCCCAGGTATTTGAGTTCGTATTTTGATAGCTGGCTCGCCGTAAGTGGAAATGCCGGGATACGGTCGAGCGCATCGAGATCTTCCGGAGCCAGATAAATCCCCTGCAGGGTGGACTGCGGCTTCTCGACGGCTTTGGCCACGAGCCTACCATCTGGCGTTTTGGAATATTCCGTCACCCGCAGAAATTCTCCGGCCACGCCCCCATCCGGGGCGAATTCCTGGATACGCACACTTTTTCGAAAATTGTAGCGGGTGCGCGAGAGCAGGTATTCGTCTTCTTTCTGCGAAAAGTGACGAATGATTTCTTCTTGCGGCAACGAAGGGGGCGCCGGCGGCTCGATCTCTGTGCCGATACGGCTGACGTGATGTTCCGGTGGGGCCGCCATGGGGCCTTGGGTGGACTCCTGCGCTCTTACTATGGCTCCGCTAACGGGCCATGCGGCAAGGAGCAGCGCTATCGGCAAACTGATGCGACACCTGTGCGATGGCGATGAAAAGTACAGGCAGTTCATATCTCGATGCATATCATGTTGGATGCGCGAACAAGCACTGAAAGCCGCTCGATCAACTTCACTCAGGTTTACCGCTTCAGTTTACCGCACCTACCCGTCGAACCTGCTCCATTCGACCGTATAGCGATTTCGCAAACTTTGGCGCTCCGCCTTTTTCATACACGCCAGCTGTCTGCTACAATTTTGCAGATTCGTGAGCGAACAGAAACAAGCCAGAAAGTATACGGTCTCAGGCGTGGTGCAAGGCGTCGGGTTCCGCTACTTTACGCAACGCGCCGCGGCCAAGCTTAAAGTCGGGGGCTACGTACGAAATCTTACCGATGGCCGCGTCGAGGTGTTTGTAATCGGGACGCCACAACAACTCCGGGAGCTGCGCAGCATGCTGGAACGCGGCCCGCGATTTTCGAGCGTAACGGAAGTGCGCGAGGAAGTGGCGGCACACGATCCACAGTATGAACAAGTATTTGTAATCGGCCGGAACGATTGAGTAGTCTTCTGCAGTCTTCAAATCACAAACAGGTGCGACCACAGGAGCCATTTGAATGGACGATCTGAAAAAGCTTATCCGCGAGGTCCCCGATTATCCCAAGCCGGGAATTTTGTTTTACGACCTGACCACGCTGCTGAAAGACAAACGTGGCTTTCACACGTTGATCGACCGCTTATGTGCGCACTACGATGGCCACACCATTGATACCGTCGCCGGTATCGAAGCTCGCGGATTTATTTTCGCTCCGGCGCTGGCGTACCGGCTGAATGCCGGATTTGTGCCAGTTCGAAAACCGAAAAAATTGCCGGCCAAATGCGCGAGTATTTCTTACGCTTTGGAATACGGCACGGACACGCTGGAGATTCACGAAGATGCGGTGAAACCCGGAGATCGCGTCATCATCTGCGACGACCTGCTGGCTACCGGCGGCACCGCGGCAGCTACCGCGAAACTTATTCAGCAACTGGGCGGCAAGGTGGAGGGCGCGGCGTTCGCCGTCGAACTGACGTTCCTGAAAGGCCGAGCCAAACTTCCCGGGCTGGATGTGTTTTCGCTGATTCAGTACGACAAATAAAATTTGCGTCCCACCAACAAGGCGCACGCACATGTAAAGTTATTTGGTTTTCGCGTTGCGCTGGCGCAAGGCCTCGAACAACACCACGCCCGCAGCCACCGAAACGTTCAGCGATTTCACCGGCCCAGTCGTCGGCAGCGAAACTACAAAGTCACAACGCTTGCGCGTCAACTCGTGCAAGCCTTTGCCTTCTCCGCCTAAAACAATTCCTACCGGCGAGGTGTAGTCCACGTCGGTATACCGTTTGTCGGCGGACTCGTCCAAACCGATCAGCCAATATCCCGCGTCCTTTAATTCCTCCATCGCGCGCACAAGATTGGTGACTCGTGCGATGGGTAAATGTGCCAGCGCTCCGGCGGAAGCTCGCGCTACCGTATCGGTAAGTCCTACCGCGCGCCGTTCTGGAATCACCACGCCGTGTGCTCCTGCCGCAAGCGAAGTGCGAATGATCGCTCCCAGATTGTGCGGGTCTTCCACGCCATCGAGCAGCACGATGACGCCGGCGCGGCCACCCGCGGCATTGGCGTGCGTCAGAATGTCTTCCAAGGACCCCGCAGACCGCGCCGCAACGAGAGCCACCACTCCCTGGTGATCTTTCGAATTGGCCAGCCGGTCGATCTGAGTGCGATCTTCAAAACGCACCGCAATTCCCCTGCCGCGCGCCAACTGCACGATCTCTTCCGTGCGGGTATCCTGCCGCCCGCGCGCGATCACGATGCGATCTATCGGGCTGCCTGCCTGCAATGCTTCGCGAACCGCATTAATTCCCGTCAGCCGGTCAGTGGAAGGAGACATGGATGTTCAGTCTACCGTTGCTTGCGAAAGGCGAAAAGACGCATCTACGATGCAATCGCGGTCATCAGAAACGCTTGCGAGAAAATAATGAGGTCTCATCGGCTAATCCAGCGCGGCGCAGAATTCAAGTATTCGTGTTCGCGCCGATTTCACGGTCTTAGCGAATGGCAGCGCGGCCGCTTCATCCAACAACAAAATCACGCGATCGAGTTCTCCGTCGCCCGCCCGTCCCGCCAATGCCAGGCGGATGGGATGAAATAAATCCCGGCTGCGCAAATCCGAGCCTTCTTTCATGGACGTGATGATTTGTTTGAATCTTTCGGAATCGAGGGCGTGGCCATCGAGAAGCAGCAACGCCAGCCGGCGCAAAACGTCTCGCGCTCCGTAACGCGCAAGTACGGCGTGGCTTTCGGTTCGTTGGAGCACTTCATGCGCGTCGTACTGGAAGATCAACGCGAGCAGGCCACCCAGCGCTGCGCGGTCGGCGGCGTGGGAACCCAGCATCGCTGCGGTGCGTTCCATCCATGCGAACTGCGATTGCGAAATGTCTGCGTCCTCGAACCATCCGTGTTCACGAAGAATTTCCGCAACATCGGAGGCGCTGAACTTATTTTCTGGAATGGCAGTTCGATCGGGTTGAGGGTCGAAGGACACGGACGTGAGTTTACAGCAGACCAGCTACACAAAGAAAAATCACAAAACCCGTTAGCCCGTCGTTTTCCGGAATCAGCTAGTTTTCAGCGTGGCTACTACGTAAGCGCCGATGGCCTCGCCGCGTCCTATGGCATCGACGCCTTCGTTGGTCTTGGCTTTCAGGTGGACGCGGTCGCTGGTTACGTCCAAGGCTTTCGCAATAATTTCTCGCATTTTTGGAAAGTGCGGGCCTAGCTTGGGTTTTTCCAGGATGACCACCGCGTCGATGTGTTCGATCACGAGATTTTTCTCTCGAAGCAGCTTCGCCGCGTGCTCGAGAAACACCAGGCTGTCCGCTCCCTTCCATTTGGGATCGGTGTCCGGAAAGTGCGCGCCAATATCACCCAATCCGGCCGCGCCAAAAAGCGCATCACAAACCGCGTGGGCCAGCACATCGCCATCGGAATGCCCCACCGGCCCTTTGTCGAAGGGCAGCTCCATGCCACCAATGATCAGCTTGCGTCCGGCCTCCAGGCGGTGCAGGTCGTAGCCGATTCCGCAGCGCATGCTCATTTTTTTTGGCGCTCCTGCTCGAGATAAAACCGCGCCAACTCCATGTCCGCCGGCCGCGTGATCTTCATATTGCGTTCGGAACCCAGCACCACATGCACATCATGGCCGAGCCGTTCCACCAATCCCGCTTCGTCGGAAGCGTTGACTCCGTCGGCTTCCGCGCGCGCGAATGCTTCTTTCAAAAGTTTTGTGGCAAAGGCCTGGGGCGTCTGCGCCAGCACCACTCTCTCACGCGGAATAGTTCCGGTAATCAACGCGACGTCTTCCGGCAGGCTGGCGCGTTTCACTTCCTTCACCGTGTCCATCGCGGGTATCCCCAGTATCGCCGCCTGGCACTTACGCGCTTCCTCAATCACGCGCACGATCTGCTCGGTGGTCACAAACGGACGCACGGCATCGTGCACCAGCACTATCTCCGTATCGTCCGGCACTTCCCGCAACGCACGTGCTACCGACTCCTGGCGCGAGTCTCCTCCGCGCACGACACGCACCTGCTGCTTGAATTTCTCGGCTTGCACGGTGGCCTGCAGCGACGCGACCACATCGGCGCGCGTTGCGATGATAATGTCCGTAACCAACGCGCACGAGGCCATGCGGCGGAGACTATGCATTACGATGGGCGTGCCGTCGAGCTCCAGAAATTGCTTAGGAGTGTCCGCGCCCATGCGCGTACCCAGGCCTGATGCCGGTAAGATTGCGGTTATGCGAGCCATATTATGATTTGCAAATCGCGAACGATGGCTTTTGCCGCGAAACAGTTCCACGCAGCCCGTACGGATGGATTAAACGCGGCTTGCAAACTCCAGAGTGTACCTCAAGCAAGGCAGGGACGCGAAACGCGCATTGCGGGGCAACCTTGGCGATTCCGCTGGTTGGTAATTTATTTCTATAAAGGTTCTACTCGCGGTGAGTGGTTCCGTTGCTGATGTTCATCGGTTCTTGACGCTGCGTTACTCGACGTCGGACTCCGGATAGATCGTTGCGGGGTTCCGCTCTCCCGGACCCATGTCCTGAAGGCGAGAGGTTTCCTCCTCGCGCGTCGGATTGTAAGAGTGGCCGGATGTGAAACTTCCGCCGCGACCGGCTACAGCCGCGCGAGAAAGAGAGGGCGTACCCTCGGCACGCTCGTCCACCCGCCCAAAAATCATTTTCCCGGCGGTAGTCTGGTGCACCGAGGTAACAATGATATCCACGCTTTTGTTGATGAGCCTTCGCGCGCCGTCCACCACCACCATGGTTCCGTCGTTCAGATACGCTACGCCCTGAGTCGCCTCTTTGCCCTCGCGCAGAATGAGCACGCGCATGGTTTCTCCGGGCAGCACCGCAGGCTTCAGAGCGTTGGCCAACTGGTTCACGTTGAGGACTGAAAAACCCTGCACCGTGGCCACTCTATTCAGATTGAAGTCATTGGTGATGATCTTTGCTCCGGTACGGCGCGCCAGCTCAATTAATTTGTGATCCACGTCCGTGGTGTGCGGAAAATCGTCATGCACCACGCGAACTTCCACCTGCGCCATTTTTTGAATGCGCTGCAAAACTTCCAGGCCGCGGCGACCGCGCTGCCTTTTCAACGCGTCAGAGGAGTCGGCCACCAGTTGCAGCTCGTGCAGCACAAATTGCGGCACGGCCAGCACGCCATCCAGAAACTGCGCTTCGCATATGTCAGCTATGCGCCCATCGATCAGTACGCTGGTATCCAGAAGCTTCATCGACGGATTTCCCGAAGTTTTATTCGATGAAATTCCTTGCCCGCGCGGTCCCATGTTGCCCATATCCCATTGACCGCCGCAATACGCTCCGAGCGCCAGCCCGATGTAGGCAAATCCCAAGAGCGAAATTAATTCGATGAAAGACTTGGCAGCCGCAGGCTCGGGCGTTCGCACCACGACGAGGGTAACCAACAGTGCGGCAAAAATTCCCACAACCATTCCGGAAGCACCGCCGACCAATTTGTTCAGCGCTGCCCGCCGCAAACGCAATTCCGTAAACAGAATACCCAACGCGATCAGAAGCCCGACGCCCGCTGCGCCAACTCCATGGAGCGCAAAAGGCGCTATGGTGTAGCAAACGGCGGCGATAATCACGGCCAGCGCCGCGCGGACGATCCAAAATTCCCAGGACATCGATACTTTTGCCACATGAGCGTGCACATCCGCACCACCCGGAGTTGGTGGAGCAATAAACGAACTGTGCTTTGGTGGTTCTGTTATTTTTGGGTTCATAGTGACTCGCGGAAATGAATCATTCGGCATTGTTCAAGCGCCGCGGAGGCACGGGTCTGGCCGGCTTGCGTAAGACACCCAATAAGCATCGTAGCAAACGCTTATATACTATTCCGTTAGCATCTGGTCAAGTTAATTAACACGATTCAGCAGAGTACTTTTTTGAAAGTTACAACTTACCGCAGGTAAATGCGGGGAACGCGCTGGCTGACCGCGCACAATAAATCCGACGTTACGGTACCAATGCTGCGGGCTACCAGGCTGGCCGGGTGCATGACTTTCCCGTCGGTGCCATAAATCGTGGCAATGTCTCCGACCTCGGCGCCGGCCACTTCGGTAACGTCGATCATCGTTACATCCATGGAAACGATTCCTACGATGGGGGCAAGCACTCCACGGACGAGCACACTCCCGCGATTGCCCAGCGAGCGATGAATGCCGTCGCCGTAACCCGCCGCAAGAACGCCGATCCGCGACCGCTTGTGCGCCACAAATGTAGCGTTATATCCCACGCCGGCTCCGGCCGGCACGTCGCGCAGGCTGATGATTCGCGAACGAAGGCTCATTCCGGCCTGCAGTGGAAGCCGGCTTTCGATTTCCGCGCGTCTTTCCAGCGGATCGTATCCGGGATGATATCCATAAAGAATCGCGCCGGGCCGTACCATGTCCGCCCAGGTTTCCGGTCGCGTCACGATGGCCGCGCTGTTAGCGAGGTGCACGATGCCAGGGTCAAGTCCCAAAGCGCGCAAACGCTCCAGAGCCCGGTAAAAAGATTCTTCCTGCTCGCGTGTCTGCCGGCCAACGGCAGTGTCGGAAAAAACTTCCGAAGAGGCAAAGTGGGTAAATACTCCGCCCAGATGCAGATGACGCGACTTTGCGAGTTGGCGCGCGAAGCAATCGATGTCGGACACCGCCACGCCCAAGCGATTCATCCCGGTATCGATCTTTAAATGAAAGGAAACTGTTCGCTTGCCGTGGCGGGAAGCAGCGCGCTCCAGTTGACTGAGTTGCTCGCAGCGATGGATAACGGCGGTGAGATCGTGCTTAATAAGGCGCTTTTCTTCGCCCGCAACAAAGCTGGTCAGAATCAAGATGGGCTTGCGCACTCCCGCCTTGCGCAGCGCCACACCTTCTTCCGTGCAGGTCACCCCGAACCAGTCGGAGCCGGCCTTTTCCAGCGCGCGAGCGACGCGCGGCCCGCCGTGGCCGTACGCGTTCCCTTTGACGATGGAGAGCACCATTCGCGGCGTGCGGCGCTTCTCTTTGCTGGGATTCACGTAGGCGCGGATGGCCTTCAGATTGTGGCAAATGGCGGGCAGCGAAACCTCCGCCCAGACGGGGCGGCTAGGTGGAATCACGGGAGTTTTTGGCGATCGCGGCATTTTATCCCAAGGAAAAATAGTGTACGACAATCGCGCGTGCAGGGCCGGGCGCGGTGCAATTTGCCGCGTGAAAGAGATAACAGCGCGCTACAAACTGGCTGGTGCACGACGCTAGCCAATCGTTGGGGTGAATAATGGAACAACAATTGGCGGGAAGTACGCGGCGCACTAAAGCGAGACGGTGGCTGGGTTTAGGGCACGGAGGGTGGATTTTTAGGTCAGTGCTTAATCTTCTGCGAATGGGCTTTTAGAGTGAGCCTAGATTCGAGAACTGTGGACCGTTTGCCGCACCGTGGGTGAATATTGGGAATGACAATTTTTCGCCGGATTAAAGAATCTCGCCGAAACGTAAGATCAAGGTCAGACCCAAGACCCAGGTTCGTAACCTGCCTCCGGCAGGCAGGCCGTGCCTCCGGCAGGCGGGCTCAAACGGCGAACCTGGGCACCCTTCGTGTTTTTGCGAAGCGTGATGTTGAATCGAGATGTTGTGAGGCGTGGTGTTAGATGTTGTCGGCGGTGAATTGCGAAAACGCGTCGGGAGCGGCTTCTTCGAAACGCGTCAAGCGGCTGCGGAAAACGAATTTCACGCTTTCCGTGGGCCCGTTGCGCTGCTTGGCGATCTTCAGCTCGGTCTCTTCTCGTTCCTCGGGCGTAGCTCCCTGCTTGAAGAAATGCGGGCGGTAGATGAACATCACCACATCGGCGTCCTGCTCGATCGCGCCAGATTCGCGCAAATCGGATAGCTGCGGTCCGCGATCATCGCGTTCCGGTGCGCGGGTGAGCTGGCTCAAAACCAGAACGGGGATTTGCAGTTCCTTCGCGAGTCCTTTTAACGCGCGTGAAATGCTGGCTACTTCTTCATTGCGGTTGGAAAAACGTCCGCGTGCGGTAATCAGCTGCAGATAATCGACGATGAGCAGGGAAAGGCCCTTGTCGCGTTTTAGCCGACGCGCCTTCGCGCCGATTTCCAGCACGCTGATCGAACCGGCATCGTCGATCCACAATGGAGCCGCGGAAATGGTGCCCAACGCCTCGGTCATGCGGCGCCAGTCTTCCTTGCTCAAGTGCCCGGTGCGGAACTTGTGCGCATCGATCTGCGCCACCGAGGCCACCAGGCGCTGCAGAAGCGACTCTTTGGACATTTCCAGGCTGAAAATTGCCGCCGGATGCCCGCCGCGAATGGAAATATTTTCCGCGAGGTTCAGGGCCAACGCTGTTTTTCCCTGTGAGGGACGCGCGGCCAGAATCAGCAGCTCGGACGGTTGCAAACCGGAGGTGAGTTTATCCAGTTCGCCGTAACCGGTGGCCACTCCGGTGATGCTTTTGCCCTCGCGGAAAATGCGTTCGAGCCGTTCGAAATTGTCCCGAACGATATCTTTTACGGGAATCAAACCCGCGCGCACGCGATCTTCGGCCAGGGCAAAGATGGAGGACTCCGCGTTATCCAGAATTGCGTCGGCGCCGTCTTCGCCTTCAAAAGCGCGCTGCTGAATATCGTGGGTGGCGTGAATCAAATTGCGCAGCATCGCTTTTTCTTTCACGATGCGCGCGTAATGCTCGACATTGGAAACGCGCGGCATGCCGTCAGCCAAGGAAGCGAGATACGGCGCGCCGCCGGAGGCTTCCAGATCGCCGCGGCGATGCAGCTCCTCGGTCAGGGTCACCAGATCGATGGCTTGCTGGGTTTCGCCCAACGCGATCATCTGGGTAAACACGTGGCGATGCTGGATCAGAAAAAAATCCTCCGGCCGCAGGTGCTCGACCGCCGGATTTAGCGCGTTATTGTCGAGGAGGATGGCGCCGAGAACGGAACGCTCGGCGTCGAGATTATTGGGCAGAGGCTTTTCAATGGATGTGTCAACCGGCATATACTTCGCTTTACCTTCGCCTAGCCCCTTCTATGTAGCACTTTCTGTGCGCGGCTGCAAGAGGGTTAAATTTTCGCGGAATGAAATTTGTCTGGGCACCGAACGAATGCGCGCATTGTGCGTGGTAGGAGGTCGCACGTCAATGCTCCAGTCTGTGCATCGCTTCGGAAATCTCTGCAAAACTTTTCTGGGCGCAAAAGTTTCATTGCGCGAAAAAAAAGAGGCACAGATTAATGTGCCTCTTTGAAGAAAATTTAAAAACGCGGGTGCCAGAACTACGCTTGGCCTTCCTTTTGCACCTGCACCTTGATCTGCGCACTGATATCGCGAAATACTTTTACCGTCACCGGGAATTCCCCCAGCGCTTTGATGGGCTCGGCAATATGAATCTGCCGCTTATCCACCTTGAAGCCCTGAGCGGCCAGGCCTTCGGCCACGTCACCGGAAGTTACCGATCCGAACAACTGATCGTTTTCTCCGGTCTTGCGGGTGAAGCGCAGCTCCACGCCGTTCAGTGCCGCGGCATGTTTCTGCGCCGCTTCCACTTCCGTGGCGGTTTTTTTGGCCAGCGACGCGCGGATTTTCTCGATCGCCTTCAAGTTTCCGGCGCTGGCTTCCACTGCCAGCTTGCGCGGCAGCAGAAAATTCCGTGCATAGCCCGGCTTCACGGTGACGACGTCGCCGCGATGCCCCAGCTTTTCGATATCTTCCTGCAAAATAATTTGCATACATTCTTCCTTTAGCTCCTGGCGTTCCTGCTAGTGCTGCTACGCGTTCTTTGGTGCGCTTTATGCCTTCGGTGCTTCGGCAGCGCTTGTTTCTGTTTTGGCTGGAGTCGTCGGTGGAGCTGGAGCCGCGGGAGTGGCGGTCGCGTGCGCAGGAGCAGCAGCCGGCGCTGGAGTACTCGATCCAGCTGCACCTGCGGCACTAGCCGCAGCAGCAACAAACGGCCGCGGCTGCAACGTTCCCGCAGCGCTTCCCGCGAATGGCAACAGGGCGATGTTGCGCGCGCGTTTGATGGCCACACCCAGCCAACGCTGGTGACGCGAGCAAACGCCGGTCATGCGACGCGGCAGAATCTTTCCGCGCTCCTGCACGAACTGAGACAGGATATCGGCGCGCTTGTAATCGATGAAGTCCATCTTTTCCACGCAGAACTTGCAAACCTTCTTCTTGCGGAAATACTGGCGCTTGCCTCGGCGCGGTCCACCGGGACCACCGCCACCTGGGCCGCCTTCGCGGCGCGGGCCGCCATGACCACCGCCAGGTCCTCCGTGCCCACCGTGACCGCCTCCGCCATCTCGCCGCGGAGGTGCGCTCGGCGCTTGTGCTTGTTTCTGTTCCTCTGCCATGCCTTCCACCCTTTCACTTGAACCGCTGAATCAAATTCTCTAGTCGTTCTTGCGCGTACTTCGCAGTTTAAAAAAAATCTGATAGCACTAGCTCGCTGGTGATGTGTGTTCCGCCGAAGGTGCCGGAGTTGCCGGTGCCGCCGGTGCGGAAGGAGTGCTGGCTCCGCTGGGCGCTGAACTGCGGCGCGGACGCCGTGCAGAGCGCTTATCGCGGCGGTCGCCCAGCTTCTTCTGGCGCTTCAAATCTTCGTCCAGGCGCACGGTCTGGTACTTGATCACTGTATCCTGCACGCGCAGACGGCGCTCGAGCTCCGAGATCAGATCCGGGTGCGAGGTGCGAATCTGCTGAAAGTAATACATGCCTTCGCGATGCTTGGCCACGCGATACGCCAGCTTGCGCGTTCCCCAGTACTCCGCCTTCTCGACCTTTCCGCCCTTTTCCGTGACGGTGTGCTCGATGACGGTGAGAACTTTCTTCACGTCTTCTTCCGGCGTCGCCGGGCGCGCGATAAAAATCAAATCGTATAACCGCTCTTCCATGATGACCTCGTTTCTCTTCTCTCCGGACAGAAGCCCGGCAAAATCTTGCGAACTTTAAATTTCGTCCGCGGGCGGTTCCTTGCGGCGATTGAATTTATTCATCGCCGCGTCGATGCCGTCCGTCAGGATCATTTCCACTGCATCGGCGGCTTCCGCGATCATTTCCGCCGCAGTGACCAGCTCGGCCTTCTTCATGGGCCGCAGCACGTACTCTTTGCGACTGCTGACTTCGTGATCGGGAGCGCAACCCAATCGCAACCGCGCGAATACCGGCGTTCCCAAAGAGCCGATCACCGATTTGGCACCGTTATGGCTACCGGCGCTGCCATCCGGATGAATCCGAATGGTACCCAGCGGCAATTGCGCTTCGTCCCACAGCACCAGCAAATCGCTGGGGGTCAACTCGTACTTCTCGAGCAACTCGTGCACCGACATGCCGCTCAAATTCATGTACGTCTGCGGCTTGGCCAGCAAGACTTCCTGTCCCGCCAGCTTTCCGCGGCCAACCAGCGCCTTGCCCTCTGGCCGCGAAACGCGAATTGCGCCGCGATTCGCCAGCTCATCCACCGCCATGAAACCCAGATTGTGCGGCGTCCACTGATACTCCGGATCGGGATTGCCGAGTCCAACGATAAGCCGCATAGACCTTGTTCCGAGAACGCAGGCAGCGCGAGCCACGTGGCGCTATTTCTTTTTGTCTTTGTCGCCTTTGTCTTTGTCGCCTTTGTCTTTGTCGCCTTTGTCTTTGTCGCCCTTGTCTGCCTTGGCCTTGGCGTCGCCTTCTGCGCCCTCTTCGCCTTCGACTTCCTTCTTGCCCTTCTTGATGACTTCCGGTTCAGCAGGCGCCGCGGCATCCGCTGCCACCGCATCCACGGGCTTCTCTTCCTCGACGCGCAGGGCCACGACGTGCGCCAACACGCGCTCCGGATCGGTAATCAGTTTTATCTTGGAATCAATCGCCAAATCTTTGGCGTGGAGTTGTTCGCCCATCATCAGTGCGCTGACATCGGCTTTGAACTCGGTCGGAATGTCCGCGGGCAAGCACTCAATTTCCACTTCGCGAGTCACAATTTCAAAAACGCCGCCCTGTTGCTTGACGCCAGCCGGTTCGCCGAAGGTATGCACCGGAACTTTCACGCGCATACGAACGTCCATGGCCACGCGCAAAAGATCGACATGCAGGAGTTTCCCGGTGATCGGATCGACCAGCCAATCCTTCAAAATCGCCGGCTCATGCTTGCCGCTCAGATCCACCTGAAACAGGGTGTTATGGCCGCTCTCGGAACGGAAGATCGCTCCCAGTTGCTTGGCGTTGAGCGACAGCGTGATGGCGTCGCCCTTTCCGCCATAGAGCACCGCCGGGACCATGCCGGTCAACCGCAGCCTGCGCGCTTCATTCTTGCCCCGTTTGGAGCGGGCGTCCGCTTCTACAACAATCTTTTCTTGAGCCATCTTGCTTCCTTCCCTCGCAGGGCACGCCGTCTGCCCCTGTTCTTGCCAGTAAATTTCTACTGAAAATTTTTACCGCAGTTGATACAAACTCAAATAAACAATTCGCTGATCGACGTCTCTTCGTGAATCGAGCGAATGCCCCGCGCCAGCAAATCCGCCACGCTTAACACTTTCAGTTTGGCGAGTTTCTTCGCCGCCTCGCTCAGCGGCACGGAATCGGTGGCCACCACTTCGGTAATGCAGGATTTCTGGATTCGTTCGACAGCGGGCCCCGAAAGCACCGCGTGCGTCGCCGCCGCAAACACCTGCGTGGAACCTTCCCGCATTAGGGCTTCGGCCGTCTTCACCAGCGTTCCCGCCGTATCGATAATGTCATCCACAATCAAGGTGCTCCGGCCGCGAACGTCTCCGATCAAATTCATCACTTCGCTGACGTCCACGTCCACACGCCGTTTATCGACGATGGCCAGCGGCGCGCCCAGTTTCTTGGCGAAGGAGCGTGCACGCTCCACGCCACCCGCATCCGGCGAAACAACCGTCAAATCCGGCAAATTCATTTGCCGGAAGTATTCCACCAGCACCGGCGAGCCGTACAAATGGTCCACCGGCACATCGAAATAGCCTTGAATCTGCGGCGCGTGCAAATCCAGCGTCAAGGCGCGGCTGGCTCCCGCTGTTTCCAGCAGATCGGCAACAAGCTTTGCAGAAATCGGCACCCGCGGCTTGTCCTTGCGGTCTTGCCGCGCGTAGCAGTAGTACGGCAGCACCGCCGTAATTCTCCACGCCGACGCGCGTTTGAACGCGTCGATCATCAGCAGCAGTTCCAGCAGGTGGTTGTCCACCGGGTAACAGCACGGCTGCACCACAAACACATCCGCGCCGCGGACGTTTTCCAGAATCTGAAAATAAATCTCGCCGTCGCTGAAACGGCCCAGCACTGCTTTGCCTAGCGGAACTTCCAGGTTGCGGCAAATACTCTCTGCTAATGGAACATGCGCGGTGCCCGAGAATATTTTGAATCGATCGTCATTCACGACGCGCGAACTCCACCGGCCGGTAAAAACGGCCGCAACTATAATTTCAGAAAAGTACGCGAGGACGCTGTGTGCTCAGCCAACGACACGCGCGCCGTTGATGGCGCGTAGATACCTGTCGCGCGAAACTGTTTCGCAAACGAAGGTCTGGTCGTGCGGAAACGCAACAGCGGCTCGGCGCGCCATCGCTGGGCTCGGGAAAACTCCAAACACCGCCGAACCGCTACCCGCCAGCGAGGCTTCTGCAGCTCCCTTTTGAAGCAAAACCCGTTTGATTTCTTGCAGCCGGGTATGACGCCGGAATACCGGTCCCTCGAAATCGTTCGACAGACCCGTTCCCTGCGCGCTCCACGTCAGAGCACAGAACTCCCAAAGTTTAGGGTTTGCGGCCAGTTTTGTCAATGTAGCGGCGTTACGCACCGGCGCGTTGACCCAGGAAAACGCGCTGGGCGTCGGCACACGGATAGCGCGCGGACAAACAATCAGCAAAGTGAGTTTCGAGATATCTGGAAGCGGATAAATCTCGTCCCCGCGTCCAATCCCCAAAGCGCGCCCGCCGCATAGGAAGAACGGCACGTCGGCGCCCAGCCAGGCTCCCAGTTCCAGCAATGCCGCTGGTGGCAGCGTGCGTCCCGTCAAGCGCAAGTATCCCAGCAACGCCGCAGCGGCGTTGCTCGATCCTCCTCCCAGCCCTCCGCCGGCTGGGATCGTCTTGCGCAGGTCAAGTTCTACTCCCGTGCGAATTTTCAGCTCTCGGCGCACGGCTTCTACGGCGCGGTAGACAAGATTTTTCTGAATTGGCTCGCGTGAAAGTGTTTCGTTTCCCTGAATGCGGAGTGAGATACCACTTCCCTTGCTTGCGCGCAGACGCAGTTCGTCCTGCAGCGACACCGTTTGAAAAATCGTGCGCAGCTCGTGATAGCCATCGGCACGTTTGCCCAGAATATCCAGGCGCAGGTTGATTTTGGCAAATGACGGAATGCGTACTTCGCGCATGCGGATTACTGGGGCTTGGCCTCTTGCGCGGAAGACTTCTGGGCGACCCGGTGTTTCACTTGCGAGAGCTTTTTTTCAATTTCCGCGATTTTATCGCTTTCCACGTCCGCGGGCAGCGAACGGCGCCATTCGGCGAGGGACTTTTCCCATTCGGCAGCCGCCAATTCCGGACGGCCGGTCTTTGCATAGACATCGCCGAGATGCGAATGAATGGTGGCATCGTGGCTCTCGTGGCTCAAAGCATTGCGCAAGGCAGTTTCCGCGTCGGCAAGCTTATTTTCCTTCAAATAAATCCAGCCCAAACTGTCCAGATACGCGCCGCTGAATGGTTCTTCCTTCAGCGCCGCGCGCACCATGGTTTCCGCTTCGTCCAGGCGGATGCCCAGATCCCCGAGCATGTAGCCGTAATAGTTCAGCACCGCGGCATTGCGCGGATTCAGGGCCAGCACTTTTTTAAACTGTTCTTCCGCGCGATCGAAAAACTTTTGTCGTTCGTAAATGGCACCGAGCAGAAACCACACCATCTCGTTGTCGCGCGGCTGTCCGGGCATCACTTCGGCGGCTTTGGCAGCTTCCTCGGCTTCTTTATAACGACGCCCGCGTTCATAGACCTGCGCGATATTTAAATACACTTCCCGATCGCTGGGCTTGCCGTTCAGTTCCGTGCGCAACATCTTCACACCTTCGTCGGACTGTCCGCTTTCCCCCAGCAATAATGCTTCACTCGAACGGATCGCCAAATCGGCGGGATATTTCGCAACCGCTTCCTTGCCAGTCTGCAGCGCCTTGGACAAATCTTTCGACCCGCGATAGGTATCCATAATCAGCAACCGCGCGCGGCGGTCCTCGTCATCGCCCAGCCGCGCCAGTTCCTGATAGGTATAAATCGCGGCCTGATAATTTTGCGTGTCGCGGTACAACTGTCCAAGTTGCTGGTACAAAATTGCGAGAGAGCGTCCCCGCGAAGGTACACCCGGGGCCTGACCTTTGATGCCGGTCACCGCGTCGGACAGCACGCGAATCGCGTCCTCGTTGCGGCCCTGTGCCTGGTACAGCATGGCCTCGTTGTACATTACTTCCAGGCTGCCCGGCGCGTACTGGCGCGCCTTCACCAGATTGTCTTCGGCCTTGTCCAGCTGATGCGTCTCGCGGTAAATCTGCGCCATGCGCAAATACACGTCCGCGTCGTCCGGCATCAGGTCCGTCAACCTTTGATAGACCTTCAACGCGTCGGAATATTTTTCTTCGGCCATCAGCGTTTGACCGAGGCCGCGCTGGTGGCTTAACTCGGAAGGATCAAGCTCGGTGGCCTTGCGATACGCCTGCTCGGCTTTGGGCAGGTCGTGCGACTGGGTATACGCATCACCCAATAAATCCAGCATGGCCGGCGATGGAGAGCGCGCAGTGATGCCCTCGAGAAGGGTAATCGCCTCCGGAGCTTTTCCTTGATCCATCAGAAGCTGCGTCAACTGCTCGATGGCCTGTTCGTTTTCGGGGTCTTCTTTTAGCAGCCCACGCAAAACATCTTCGGCCTTTTCGTGTTCGTTGCGCAGGCGATAAAGCCGCGCCAGCCAGAGCGCCGATTCCGCATCTCCCGGATCCAGGCGATAAATTTCGCTGTACTGCTCGATGGCACGGCCAACGATTTCAGACTGCCCGTTGCCGCCGTTACCTGAACTGAAATCTCCCAGGCTGCGCAAATAAATTCTGCCGAGCAGCCTCCGCGATTGAATGTCGTTAGGATCGCGCTTCAACAATTCCTGCGCTTCGGTCACCGCTTCGTGCGTGCGCTGCGCTTTCCAGTACATTTCCGCGAGCCGCTCGCCAATCACCGGCGACTTGGGATCGAGGGCGTAGGCTTTTTTATAGGACTCAATAGCCTGCGTGGCGTATTCCGGTTTGCTGGTGCTCTCATACTGCTGTTCGTAGATGTGGCCCATCGTGAAGTTGAAATAGGCGTCCGCGCGTGATGGGTTTTTGGCTTCCTTATCGGAAGAGGTGGTGACGACATTGTCCTGCGCTGAGTCTAGCGTAACGCTGCCCTGGGGTTGGGCTGATTCTTCCGCGGCAGGCGTTTGGGCGTGGGCTATTCCGCCGGTTAAACCGGCGAGCCATAGGGTAAGGATGATCTGCTGAGAGCGCATGTAAACCCCGAATTAGAAAGTATCCCATGCCCCTGAAATGCGGTCAAAAATGAAATGGGAGGGGATTAGAAAGAGACAAGAGGGGCAGGCCCAAGACCCAGGTTCATAACCTGCCTGCGGCAGGCAGGTTCGACTGTGAACCTGAGGCACCCTCCTTCTCAGTGCAAAAAGTGCCTCATGCCGGTAAACACCATGGCCATGCTTAGCCGGTCTGCGGCGGCAATTACGTCTGGATCACGCACGGAGCCCCCGGGTTGAATCACCGCGGTGGCGCCGGCTTTCGCCGCTTCCTCGACACCGTCCGGGAACGGAAAAAATGCGTCGGAAGCCACCACGCTGCCCTGCAACGTGCTCTGCGCTTTGATCACCGCGAGCTTCACGGAATCTACGCGGCTCATCTGTCCTGCGCCGACACCCAGCGTGGCGCCACCTTTCGCAAACACGATAGCGTTCGACTTCACGTGCTTCGAAACTTTCCACGCAAAACGCAGCGTGCTCATTTCTTCAGACGAAGGGGCGCGCCTGGTGACGGTGCGCAGTTCGCTCTCGTTGATCTCGCCGAGATCCGGTTGCTGAACCAGCACGCCTCCAAGAATCCGCTTGAACTGTAATTCACGATCCGGGTGCAGTCCGCCTGCGGGAAGTTCCAGTAAACGCAAATTTTTCTTGGCGGCAAAAATTGCTTTCGCTTGCTCGTCGAAACCCGGCGCCGCGATGCACTCCACAAATAATTTCGCCACTTCTTCTGCTGTCGCGGCATCCACATGGCGATTAAAAGCCAGTACGCCGCCGAACGCCGAAACTGGATCGCTGGCCAGGGCTTTTAGGTAAGCAGCCAGCAATGTCTCCTGTTCAGCTGCTCCGCACGGATTATTGTGCTTGATAATTATTGCGGCAGGTTGCTTGAATTCCGCGGCCAGACTCCGCGCCGCTTCCAGATCCACCAGATTATTGTAGGAAAGCTCTTTGCCCTGCAGTTGTTTGGCAGCGGCAAGTCCTTCCAGAGCGCGGCCAGCCGGAACATAAAGCGCCGCGGCCTGGTGCGGGTTTTCTCCGTAACGCACTTCCTGCTGCTTGCGCAACGCCAGATGCAGCCGCGCGGGTAGCGGCGCTTTCTGACCCAATTCCACGGAATTCATTTTGGCGGAGAGGCGCTCCAACTCGGTGGTAATCATGCCGTCGTAGCTCGAGGTGGCGGCAAAAACCTTTCTTGCCAGGTCCAGCCGGGTGGCCAGAGTTGTTTCCTTTGTTGCTTCCAGTTCCCTGCTGACGCGCTCGTAATCGGCCGGATCGGTTACCACTGTCACGCTTTCGAAATTTTTCGCTGCTGAACGCAGCATCGTCGGACCGCCAATATCGATGTTCTCGATCAACTCTTCCGCCGTGAGTCCCGCCTTGGCCGCCGTATCCGCGAAGGGATACAAGTTCACGACCACCAGATCGATCGGGTCGATTCCATGGTCCGCCGCTTGTTGCTGATCTTCCGCGTGGCCGCGCCGAAACAACAATCCGCCATGGACCTTCGGATGCAGCGTCTTCACGCGGCCGCCCAACATCTCCGGCCATCCGGTGAAGTCCGAAACGTCTCGTACCTGCACGCCGGCGTCGCGCAAAAGTTTCGCGGTGCCGCCGGTGGAGAGGATCTCGATATCCAGCGCCGCAAGCCGCTTCGCAAATTCCAGAATTCCACTCTTGTCGAAAACACTGAATAACGCGCGCTGCACCGCCATCCGATCCTCCGCCATGGAAAAACACAACAGTGTAAGCGTCGCACATCCATTCGGAAAGCAAAAATGGACGGGCAAAAGTATTTGAGGAGTATTAATTTGTTTGAATCTTGAAACAGCGCAGGAGGGTTGCCTGACCGATGCTAGAAAACAGTGCAGCGCTTAGGATTTTACGAGCGCTTTTAGTTTCACATGTCCCTCAGAAACTTCAACCACATACTCCACGTCATGACAATTCTTCTGCTTCTGCAGGTCTTTTGTCTTCTTCAGCACAAATTCGTTGAAACTCGAGCGCGTCAGCTTTCTCGTGTCTTCGCCGGCGCTTCGCTTAGCCTCCAAAAATACTTCGTACAGCTCTCCAATCTTTTCCGTCTCCTTTTCGGGCTCGGAGCACACGATGCGAAATGCCGTTGTACTTGCGTGCGCACCCGCTTTCTTGGCATTCGCCTCAGCGAGCGTGCGGGCGCGCTCGGCTTCGATGGCTTTGGCGGCGGCACCAAAATGCCGTTGCACTTTGCCTTCTTCTTTGACCTGCATACGCTTGCGGAAAATTTCTTTGTATTTCGCGTACGTTTGCGTGAGGTTATTGAAGCGGAATCGCTGTCCGGACTTCATTTCTCCGGAACGTTCGGCGTAGCGTTTCACCAGCAACTCGATGCGCCACTCAATTTCCGTGGGCGGCCGCTTCCTGCCGCCACCAAAGTATTGGTCGTATTCCACCTTTAGCTGACGAATGTCGCGCTCAAACTGGCTCAATTCTTCGTCAACGACAGTCGTCGTGGCCATGCAGGAGAAATGCCTCAGCGATAATGCTAAAAGTACCGCGTCACGTCGTCAATCGTGCGCGCGCGGTTCAGTACGAATCGGGTACCTTCATGCCCAACTACGTGTAGTTCGGATGCCGGAGCGTTGCGGTTATACCTTGCCTATGCTGAAATGTTCCGATGGAACGCCGGAAACAACGCTTTGCCCGAAGCGCCGCTGGCAAAACGGGAAGATCGTCTGAACAATCTGAGCAACTGCGCCTGATCCCGGGCGTTGACGAACTGCTTTCCAGGCCGCGGCTTGCCGCGCTTGCGCGTCGCATGGACCGCGAAGTTCTTGTCGGGGTGCTGCGCGAAGTGCTGAGCGGGTTGCGCGCGCAAATTATTGCGCGGGAATCGGAGAGCGTAAGTCTGATCGACGCCTTGTCCATCGAAGAACGCATCGCCACTGAAGCCGAACGCATTCTGCATACTTCGCTGCAACCGGTGATTAATGTGACCGGTGTGATTCTGCACACCAACCTCGGCCGTGCGCCGCTCTCCGCATCCATCGCCGCTGCGATTCAGAAAACCGCAACGCAATACAGCAACCTTGAGTACGACCTGGAAAACGGTGCGCGGGGTAAGCGCGACGTTCACACCAGTCATTTGCTGCGCCGCCTGACCGGCGCGCAGGACGCTATCGTAGTGAACAACTGCGCTGCTGCGGTGCTTCTGGTGCTTGCCGCGCTCGCCAAAGGCGCGGAAGTGATTGTCTCGCGAGGCGAGCTCATCGAAATCGGGGATGGCTTTCGCATTCCGGAAATCATGCAGCAGAGCGGCGCAATCCTTCGCGAAGTCGGTACTACCAACCGCACGCGACTGCGCGACTACGAAGCAGCCATCAACGAAAACACGCGGGTTCTGCTGCGCGTGCATCCATCCAATTTTAAAATTACCGGTTTCGCGGAAAAACCTTCTCTCGAGGAACTCGTCGACCTCAGCAGGCGTACTAACCTTCCGCTCATCGAAGATCTTGGCTCGGGTTCTCTGGTCGATCTCGCCGCCAGCGGCTTCTCCGAGCCTACCGTGAAGCACAGCATCGATTCCGGCGTTGCGCTTGTATTGTTCAGCGGAGACAAATTGCTGGGCGGGCCGCAAGCGGGCATCATCGCCGGGAAAAAAGATCTCGTCGAACGCGTGCGCCACCACCCGTTGTTCCGCGCACTGCGTGTGGACAAGCTCACCATCGCCGCGCTGGAAACCACTTTGAACGCGTATCTTCGTTCGACGTGGGAGGAAATTCCTGCGCAGCGCATGATCCGCGTTACCGCACAGGAATTGCAGTTGCGAGCGGAACAATTCCTGGAGCGATTGCGCCCGCTCGTGCCGCCGGACGGAATCGGAATCGAAATAGCGGACGGATTTTCCCTCGCGGGTGGCGGTTCCACGCCATCGCAAGCTTTGCCCGGCAGGATAATTCGCATTGCGTGCGTTCGTTATACGGCGGCAAAACTGGAGCAGCGGCTTCGCCGTCCGGCTTCCGGCATTTCGGTCATCGCGCGCGTGGAAGAAGACCACGTGCTTCTCGATCTTCGCACCGTGTTTCCCGAGCAGGAGCAGCAGCTGGGTGACGCGCTGGCGGCTGCGCTGCGTTAATCCCAAAAATCCATGCTGGCTTTCACTGTTCGTAATCAGAAGCTTGTCGCGGTGAAAAAACCTTTGCCGGAATTACGGCCACTCTGGGCGCTTATTCGCGTCCGGCTCGCTGGAATCTGCAACACCGACGTGGAAATCCTTCGCGGATATCACGCTTTCCGTGGCGTTCCAGGCCATGAATTCGTGGGCGAAGTTGCCGAGGTCAACGGCGTCTCCGCTAAAGAAAAAAGGAAGTGGCTCGGGAAGCGCGTTACCGGCGAGATCAATATTTCCTGCTCGGCTTACAACTATCGTCCGATGTGCGATTTTTGCCACCGCGGATTGAAAACCCATTGTGCCCGGCGCACCGTTCTCGGAATCGTGAATCACGATGGCGCATTTGCCGAATATCTCGCGCTTCCTTTGGAAAATTTGCACGCCGTTCCCGACTCCGTCAGCGACGAGCAGGCGGTTTTTGTCGAGCCGCTAGCGGCCGCGTACGAAATTCTCGAGCAGGTGAAGATCAAAACATTTCGGGACGCAGCCGTTCTGGGCGACGGCAAACTCGCACAATTGATCGCGCGCGTGCTGCGCACCGCGCTTCCCCGCGTAGTGATGTACGGAAAACACCCGGAGAAGCTACGTCTCGCCGCATCGGCAGGGGCCGAAACGCGGCGGGTTCGCGGCGATGCTTCTGATCTGAAAAAAATCAAAGACAATTTCGCTTTGCTGGTCGAAGCCACCGGATCGCCGTCGGGCCTCGCGCTCGCTCTGCAAATGACCGAGCCTCGCGGCACTTTGGTACTTAAGTCGACTTTTCACGGCGCCGCTCCGATGGAAACCTGGCCAATCGTAGTAAAGGAGATAACTCTCGTCGGCTCGCGCTGCGGCCCCTTCCCGAAAGCCATAGCGCTGCTTCGTTCGGGCAAAGTCGATCCGCGGCCGCTGATTACTGGCACGTTTCCGCTCTCGGAGGCCCAAGAGGCAATCCAGTTCGCGCAACAACGTGGAGTTATGAAAGTTTTGTTAAAAGCAGCAGTTTAAACGAAAAGAGACGGCCTGAACCCAGAACGCTAAAGTCGGTTGATACAGGACGCCACGCGCCCCGCCCCGAATCCATTGTCGATATTCACGACGGTTACGTTCGACGCGCAACTATTCAGCATGCCCAACAGCGCCGCGATACCGCCGAAGCTCGCGCCGTAGCCTACGCTGGTCGGCACGGCGATCACCGGAACCGCTACCAGCCCGCCCACCACGCTCGGCAACGCCCCTTCCATTCCCGCCACGCAAATGATCACGCGGGCTTTCATCAAGTCATCGCCATGCATCAGCAGCCGGTGAATTCCCGCTACGCCCACGTCGTAAAGATGGTCTACACGATTGCCCATCAACCGCGCCGTCAGTACTGCTTCCTCGGCTACGGGAATATCGCTGGTCCCGGCGGAGACCACCACGATCGTGCCCTTGCCGGAAATTTCCTCGTTGCGTTGAATAGTGATTGCGCCGGAAAGCGGATGGAATTTTACGCCGCTCTGATTTTTGCCCGCCGCGCGCTTCACCGCCGCGAACATTTTTTTATCCGCGCGAGTCACCAGAATATTTTGCCGCTGGGGCGCGCGCCGCAGCATGGCCTTAACAATCTCCGCGGCCTGCTGCGGGGTCTTGCCTTTCCCAAAAACCACTTCCGCGAACCCCTGTCGCAACGTTCGATGGTGATCCACTTTTGCAAAATCCAGATCCTCGAACGGTAAATGCTTCAATTGCTCCATGGCGCGGCCAGGAGAGAGCTTTCGGGCGCGCACTTCCTCCAACAACCGGAGTAATTCAGTCTCTTTCATCGAATTGTCCGCTTCTCATAACGCCGCTTTGCGACAAATCTCACGACCGCGACGATTCTGCATACACGTATCATTGGGCAATTTTGTCGCCTCGCACCGGCGCCTTCCATGCGGCAGGGATCTGCCAAAAGCCCTCTTTTGCAAATTTGCCGTTGCGTTTGGTTGTGCCGCTGGCGTCACCGAACACCGCGACCGCGAATTTGTCCTGAAAACAATCTTCTCCGTGGAACTTGTAGTCCGCGACTTCCGCGAAGTACGACCTCCAGCTTTCGCGTAGCAGCGTACGTCCTACGAAGCGCTTCCCCAACGCATCCTGAAAAACATGGCCTTCGGTCTTCAGCTCACACAGCGCATACACGTCTCCGACGTTGATGCGTTTGATGAATTCCATTACCACTTCAAGAGGTTCGGTATACGCCACGATGCGACTCCTTTTGCGAGAATTTTAGAGTATAACGGAGCAAGCCGGGACCAATCCGACAAGATTGCAGCGGGGTCCGCGTATCTTGACTTGCCGCGCGACCCGCTGCGACACTGAATGCATCCGCAAATTGGCCAAATGAACCATCAGGAAAAACAACAAATTGTGACCGTGGGTGTCACCGGAGCCAGCGGCGCAATCCTCGCGCAAAAGGCTCTGGAACTCCTCGAAGCCGATCCTCGGGTCGCCTGCATTCACCTGGTGGTTACGGAAACCGGCCAGCGGCTATTTTCCGAAGAGTTGGGCATTTCGTCCGGCGATCTGAAGCAACTCCCCAATCGCCTGTTGGCTAGCCCCGGCACAAAAATCGAAGTGCTGCCGAATAAAGATATCGGCGCTTCCATCGCTTCCGGCAGCTACGAAGTCGATTCCATGATCGTGATTCCCTGCTCCATGGGCACGCTCGGAGCCATCGCCAACGGCATGGGCGATGACCTTGTGGCACGCGCGGCCGACGTGATGCTGAAAGAAAATCGCAAGCTGGTGCTTTGCGTGCGCGACACGCCGTTCAATCGCATTCATCTGCACAATATGTTACGCGCGCAAGAAGCCGGGGCGGTGATCATGCCCGCGATCCCTGCGTTTTATCATCATCCCAAAACCATCGACGACATCGTCACGCAATTCGTCTGCCGCGCGCTGGCGCAAATCGGCCTGCCGCAGGAACAGATGCTGCGCTGGCAGGGCACCGCCGCATCCAAAAAAGCGGAGGCCTGATTTGCCCCCCGCCGACGTCCTGAAAACTAACCGCATCAAAATCGTGCTCGAAATGATTAAGTTCGAGCATTCCATTTTTGCCCTTCCGTTTGCGCTGACCGGCGCTCTTCTGGGCGCGCGCGCGACGCATCGCGGCTGGCCGACGTTGCGCCAATTGGTTTGGATCATCGTCGCCATGGTGGCCGCGCGCTCCGCGGCCATGACCGTGAACCGCATTGTCGATCTTCGCTATGACCGCGAAAATCCGCGCACCCGACAGCGCGCGCTGGCTACCGGCGTGCTTTCCGTCTCCTTCGCTTGGATATTCACCGCCGCCGCCATCGCAATATTTTTTCTCGCCGCCTGGCAACTCAACACGCTGGCCTTGAAACTTGCACCACTGGCGCTCGCGATTCTTTTTTTCTATTCCTTCACCAAACGCTTCACCACCTGGTCGCATCTGTTCCTGGGTTTTGCGCTTGGCATTTCGCCTGCGGCGGCGTGGATTGCCGTCACCGCTACTCTCGACCCGCGCATGCTGATTCTCTGCGCGGCCGTAACGCTTTGGGTGGCCGGGTTCGATGTGCTGTATGCGTGCCAGGATCTGGAGTACGACCGCAGTGCCGGACTTTTTTCCATTCCCAAAACGTTCGGCGTGGCCAACGCGCTGCTGATCGCGCGCGCCATGCACGTTGGTGTGGTGGCGCTTTTAAGCTGGCTGGCCGCGAGTTTCGCGTTGCCCTGGCCGGCGTGGCTGGGCATCGTCGTCGTCGCCGCGTTGCTCGCCTACGAACATTCCCTGGTAAAAGCGAACGACCTCAGTAAGCTCGACGCTGCGTTTTTTGCGATGAACGGTTATATTAGTATGTCGTTTCTATTGTTCTGGGGCGCTGCGGTGGCGCTCTGGCGCGTTTGAACATTTCAATATGTTCGGAATCTGTGCCTGGCGGCCCCTTCGTTCATACTTATTAAGTCAGGGTCATCTGGCACGCACAATCGGAACAAGGATCCTGTGGCACGGCTAACCATCACCGACCAACACCTTGCGCCCATCGCCGAGAAAGTCCTGGCAGGCGTGCGTCTTTCGTTTGAAGACGGGGTGGCGCTGTATCGGTCGCCCGATTTGCTGGCGGTCGGCTGGCTGGCCAATCACGTCCGCGAAAAGCGCCACGGCAACGTCACATACTTCAACGTCAATCGGCACATTAATCCTACGAACGTCTGCGTCGCGCATTGCAAACTCTGCGCCTTTGGCCGCGATCCGAACGCACCTGGTGCGTACACGTTCGCGCTGGAAGAAATTTATCAGCGCGCCGAACAAGGAGTTCGCGAAGGCGCCACCGAATTTCACATGGTTGGCGGGCTGCATCCCGATCTGCCGTTCGAATATTTTCTGGACATGATTCGCGGCCTTAAGCAGCGCTGCCCCACTGTGCACCTGAAAGCGTTCACCATGGTGGAAGTAGGTTATTTCGCGCGCATCGCCAAACTTTCCATCAAGGAAACGCTGCAAAAAATGAAAGACGCAGGCGTGGATTCCCTGCCCGGCGGCGGCGCAGAAATTTTCCATCCGCGCGTGCGCAAATTGATTTGCGATCACAAGGTCAGCGGGCAAATGTGGCTGAGCATCGCGCGGCAGGCGCATGAGATTGGCCTGCGCTCCAACGCCACGATGTTATATGGCCACGTGGAAACGGAAGAAGAGCGCGTCGATCATTTAGTCAAGCTTCGCGAACTGCAGGACCAGACGCATGGCTTCGTCACTTTTATCCCACTGGCGTTTCATCCGGACAATACCGCGCTTTCGCATATCCCAAAACCCACGGGCTACGCTGACCTGCGCAATATCGCGGTGTCGCGGCTGCTACTCGATAATTTTGCGCACATCAAGGCGTACTGGATCATGCTGTCTCCCGCGATTGCGCAGATCGCGTTGCGTTTCGGCGCCAACGATTTGGACGGCACGGTGGTTGAAGAAAAGATTTATCACGATGCCGGGGCGGTCACGTCGGAATTCACGTCGCGCGCTGAACTGGAACGGCTCATTCGTGCCGCCGGACGCGTTCCGGTCGAGCGCGACACGCTGTACAACGCCGTCGATCGCTCCAAGATGCCTCCATTGCCACCGCCCACCCGGCCGGATCTGGTTTCCCTAACGCTCAACGTGTGAACATCGCTTGTTTACGTTCCGCTGAACAGCCTTCGGAAAATTCGTCTCAACTCCCGGCATTCACAACCGATTTTTGACGCACCGCCAATAAATAAAGTCGAAAAGAGCTAACCGTGCGAACGATCGTCCTGCTCACTATTTCAAATATTTTTATGACTTTCGCGTGGTATGGCCACTTGAAGTACCGCAACGAAGGACTGTGGAAAGTGATTCTGGCCAGCCTGGGGCATCGCGTTCTTTGAGTATTGCTTTCAGGTGCCCGCCAACCGCATCGGCTCCTACGAATTCAACGCCGCACAGCTTAAGACCATTCAGGAAATAATCACGCTCACGGTTTTTTCGGTATTTTCGTTGCTATATCTAGGGGACAAGTTTAAATGGAATTATGCGGCGGGCTTTGCGTTCGTAGCGGCGGGATCGTTTTTCATCTTCCACAAATGGTAGGGAATCCGCGTCTAAATCTGAGTTAGTCGCTCTGGCATAAACACCACCACATCCTGCCGCCGCGCAAAATGCAGCAATGGTCGCTCCGTCGCGGGAATGGAAATTCCCGCGGCCGCCGCCATACTATTTACCTGAAAATTGGCCTCCGCGGTCTGCAGCGCCCACGCGCGATGCTGAATTTCGCAACGAATGATCCGGCCCTTCGCATCCGCGGTATACAGGCAATAGCGCTCCGCCAGAAAATACTCGAGCGAGCCGCGACTGGCCTCAAACGCTTCGCCTACAGGACGGTACCTCCCTGCCAGCGTCGCACTTGGAGCGCCTTTGTGCGTCCGCTCACTCGCATACTGAATCCATCCATCACGCTCTTCACACTTCATGGTCGCCTGAAAATACGGCAAGTGAAATGCGATCCGCGCGCCCCACACGGCAACTAGATTCGCGGCGTCCAGGCTGAAAAACCACACGCCCGGTTTTCCGTCGCGCATCACGTAGGTCCGCACGTTCAATTCGGGAAATCTCGATAATCCCGGCACGGGAGGCGTTCCGCGCAGCCGCACGCCCGACATGCGAAATGGCACCACGCCGAGCCACGCCTGCCCGTCGAATGTATCGATCTGGAGCTCTGCCGGGATAAATGCACGCAGCGCGCCGACCGACACCGGCCAGTGCGCGAATAACAAATCATGCCACACCTGCTCCATAATCCACGGGCCGCGCGGCAAAGGCCATGGACGGTGCGCGGTGTGCTTCAACGCTTCCGTCATTCCCAAACACTCCTGCGGCTCGACATCCTCATTCCGTCAATATACCCTTCCTCATTGTCAGAGAATCGAACTCACGAGAGCAAATCAACACAACAAGAATAAAAGGAGCATCACATGGATCGCAAAGCATCGGCAGTCTGGAGCGGTGGCCTGAAAGACGGCAAAGGTTCGTTATCCACATACAGCGGCGTCTTGAAACAGACGCAATATTCCTTCAGCACGCGTTTTGAAAACGGCGTGGGCACCAACCCTGAAGAGCTTCTGGCCGCGGCACACGCGGGTTGTTTCACGATGGCGCTTTCCGGCCAACTGGGAAAGGCCGGGCTCACCGCGAAGAAACTCGAGACCACCGCGACCGTCACGCTTGCGAAGGACGGCGAAGGTTTTTCCATTACCAAAAGCCATCTCGATCTCGTGGCGCAAATTCCCGGAGCCGACAAAGCAAAATTTGATGAAGCCGTGAAAGCTGCCGAAACGGGCTGCCCGGTTTCAAAACTTTTCAAGGCGGAAATTTCCGTCAACGCGCGATTGGAAGCGTAAAGACTCCAATCCTTCTGTGTAGTCTTTGGAAAAGACTGAATTGAAAAACTAGCATGCTGCAAACGGTTCCCATCCCCGGCGCGTTACTCACCGGCTTCGCCATGTTCATCATCGTCCTGTGGGACGCCTTCGAAGCTATTATTCTGCCGCGCCGGGTGACCCGCAAAATTCGCGTCACGCGTCTTTTTTATCGCACCACGTGGAAAATGTGGAAATTCTTCGTCCATCTTATTCCCACGCGCAAATCTCGCGAATCGCTTCTGGGCATTTACGGTCCGATTTCTCTTCTGGCCCTGATCATCATCTGGGCCCTGGGGTTGGTGTTCAGTTTCGCTTTGATGCAGTATGGGGCGGGTTCCTCTATCCATGTGACCGATGGCCAGCCGAACTTTTTCATGGACCTGTATTTCAGCGGCACCACTTTTTTTACTCTGGGACTCGGCGACGTCTCCCCGCATTCCACGCTTTCTCGCGCGCTGCTGATCACTGAAGCGGGTTTCGGTTACGGTTTTCTTGCGGTCATCGTCGGTTATCTCCCTTTTATCTACACCTCGTTTTCCCGCCGCGAAGTGAATATTTCCCTTCTTGATGCGCGCGCCGGTACGCCGCCCACCGCGGGAGAACTTCTGCGCCGTTACAGTTATCCGCAAGGTCAGAACGCCTTACGCGAACTTTTGAAGGAATGGGAATTCTGGTGCGCGGAATTGATGGAGAGCCATCTGTCTTATCCCGTGCTCGCATACTTCCGTTCGCAGCACGACAATCAGTCCTGGATTGCTTCGCTGACCGCCATCCTCGACACTTGCGCCCTCGTGAGAACCGGCATCGAAGGCGCTTGTGAACGCCAGGCTGAACTTACCTTCGCCATCGCACGCCACGCGGTGGTAGATCTTTCCCAGGTATTCGGAACCACCCCGCAAAAACTTTCCGAGGAACGCCTCACCACGGCGCAGCTACGCCAGATCCGCGACACGCTTGCACAACACGGCATGAAACTCCACGACGGTGAAGCGGCCGACCAGCAACTCGCGGCGCTGCGCAGAATGTACGAGCCGTATATCTACGCGCTCGCTGTGTACCTGAAGCAATCGCTGCCGCCGTGGATTCCCGAGAAAAAAGGCAAAGACAATTGGCAGACCACGGCATGGGCACGCGAGTCTGGGCTGATCGATAAAAACGTCGCGACGGTTGTTGTCGACGAGCATTTCTAAATTCGCAGGACAATTTTTTATACAAAAATGGAGTTTTTATGAGAGCGATTCGCGTAAGTGCCTTCGGCGGTCCTGAAGTTTTGAAGCTCGAAGAGGTCCCGACACCAACACCCGCTGCAGGCCAGGTGTTGGTGCACGTACGCGCCGCCGGCGTAAATCCATACGATACGTACATGCGTGCGGGCACGTATGCCATCAAGCCCGCTCTGCCATACACTCCGGGTTCGGATGCCGCGGGTGTGGTGGATGCCGTGGGTGCGGGCGTCACCAAAGTGAAAGCCGGCGATCGCGTGTACACCGCCAAGACTCTCAGTGGCGCGTACGCGGAATACGCGCTCACTCAGGAGGATCAAGTTGAGTTGCTGCCCGAAGAAATCGGCTTCGCGCAAGGCGCTGGAGTGTGGGTGCCGTATGGCACCGCGTACCACGCGCTTTATCATTCAGCCGAAGCGCGCGCCGGCGAAACGGTGCTCGTACACGGCGCGAGTGGCGGCGTTGGCACCGCCGCGGTGCAAATGGCGCGATCGATTGGGCTGACGGTCTACGGCACGGCAGGTACCGACAAAGGATTGGAACTGGTCAAGCACGAAGGCGCTCATCACGTTTTCAATCACACGAAATCCGGTTATGAGGAAGAAATTCTGAAAGCCACCGGCGGCCGCGGCATTGATATTATTTTGGAAATGCTCGCCAACGTGAATTTGCCCAAGGATCTGAAGATGCTGGCCACGCGCGGGCGCGTCATCGTCATCGGCAATCGCGGCGAAACCACCATTAATCCGCGCGAGCTAATGGCGCGGCGCGCGAGTGTTCGCGCATTCACACTCTGGGGAATTTCGGGCGAAGAAGGCAAAGAAATTCACGCCGGGCTCAGGGCCGGGCTTTCCAATGGCACACTGCGCCCGGTCGTCGGAAAAGAAATGCCTTTGGCGGAAGCCGCGCGCGCACACAAGGAAATTCTTGAGCCCGGCGCCGCCGGTAAAGTGGTTCTTATACCGTAGCGATTGGCGCCAGCATCAATGATTGTCGTGGGGTTTCAGCTGCAGTTATGTCCGGCGTGTTCTTCTTTGCCGTGCATGCCGTTTCGCCATTTTCGCTTATAATCATTCCTCTTAATTGCGGCGCGTCGCACTGGCGCGCAGCGATTAGGAGTATCTCCATCGTGCCGATCACTCTCTCATTCGCGCCCCTTCTCGCCGCACAAACGTCTATCGGCCACTACTGGCACAAAATCACCGATCGCACTTTCTCCGCCGTGTACCACGCGAATGGCTTCGACCTGGCCATGATGATTCCCTACTTCATCGTGCTTTTCATCCTCGCGTTGTACGGGCTGCATCGTTACTGGCTGGTTTACGATTACTACGCGTACGCAAAAAATGTCCCCGGCCCGCAACCTCCCGTATCTGAGTGGCCGCGCGTCACTGTACAGCTTCCGATTTTCAACGAACGCTACGTCATCGAGCGGCTGGTTGAAGCGATATCGCGCTTCGATTATCCCGTGGAACTTCTCGACGTTCAGGTGCTGGACGATTCCACCGACGAAACGCGCGAAGTGGCTCGGAACTGTGTGGAGCAATTCGCCGCGCAGGGCATGCCGATTACCTACATCCATCGCACGAATCGCTCCGGTTACAAAGCGGGCGCCCTCGAGAATGGATTGAAAACTTCACGCGGCCAATTCGTCGCCATCTTCGATGCCGATTTTATTCCCGAGCCGGACTTTCTTCGCCTCACCATTCCGTACTTCATGAATCCAGAAGGCGGGGCAAACATCGGAATGGTGCAGACGCGCTGGACCTATCTCAATACCGACTATTCGCTCCTCACGCAGGTGGAAACAATTCTCCTCGACGGGCACTTTGTCGTGGAACATGGCGCCCGTTCGCGGCGCGGCACGTTTTTTAATTTCAACGGAACTGCTGGCGTCTGGCGCCGCAAAGCCATCGACCAGGCCGGAGGCTGGCAGCACGACACGCTTACGGAAGACACCGATCTGTCCTATCGCGCGCAACTCGTGGGCTGGAAATTTTTATACCTGCCGCACATCGAATGCGTTTCCGAACTTCCCGTCGACATGAACGGATTCAAAGCGCAGCAGGCGCGCTGGGCCAAGGGCCTGATGCAGACGGCAAAAAAAATTCTGCCTCGAGTCTGGAAGTCCAATGCTCCATGGCACGTGAAATCGGAAGCCTTCTTTCACCTAACCGCCAACATCAGCTATCCGCTGATGGTGCTGCTTTCCACCATGCTGCTTCCCGCCATGATCGTGCGTTTTTATCAGGGCTGGTTTCAAATGCTGGTCATCGACCTGCCGCTGTTTCTCGCGTCGACTTGCTCTATTTCCAGCTTTTACCTTGTGGCGCAAAAAGAATTGCGGCCCAAGACCTGGCAGCGGACTCTCCTCTATATGCCCTTTGTTATGGCCACGGGAATCGGCATCTCTGTGCGCAACGCGCAAGCGGTCCTGGAAGCCATCATGGGGAAGAAAAGTGAGTTTGCGCGAACGCCCAAATTTAATATTGCCGGCAAAAAAGGTTCTTACGTAAAAAAATCTTATCGCAATAAAGCCGGTTGGATGCCTTTTGCGGAAATTTTTCTGGGTTTGTACTTCGCCCTTACCGTGCTGTACGCCATCTTGAATGAAAATTACGCCACGGTGCCGTTCTTGCTTTTATTCGTGTGGGGCTACCTGTACACGGGCATCATGTCGCTGGGACAAACGTACTTCGCAAATCTGCGCTTTGGTGTGGATTCCCCTGAGATGCGCCCGGCAGCTTCCGGCGCTCCCGGTTTTTAAATCTTCAATAAAAATCCACGACACATTTTCCTGGATTTACATTTTCCTACTCAAACCGAATCAACACGATTTCCGAATTCGTGCCGACGCGCAGCGGCGGCCCCCAGGTGCCCGCTCCATACGAGGTATAAACCTGTAGCCCTCCCAAAATCTGCAGCCCGTAAACATATTTCCCGTACATCCGCTGCGCTGCCAGCGTCCAGGGCCAGAACTGTCCACGATGCGTGTGCCCGGAAAGCTGCAAAGAAATTCCTTCCTCCGCCGCAACCTGCAAACGATCGGGCGCGTGCGTAAGCAAAATGCTCGCCTTATCGCGATTGAATCCGGTCTGTTGTAAGGTCTTGCGAAATCGTTCGCCATGCGACGCATCCCAATACGTGACGCCCAGGATCTGCAAACCGTCCACAATTTCCAATTCGTTGTCGAGCACGTGCACACCTGCTGCGGCCATGGCCTTCAAATACTTCGTGCGGTCCCTAAACTCTTCATGATTGCCTTCCACAAAAAACGTGCCCAGCGGTGGCGATAGGGTGCTCAACGGCTGCGCCAGCCGCGTCAGATCGCCGGGCGTGCCGTCGTAAAAATCTCCTGCGAGGAACACCACGTCGGGCTTCAGACCGGAAACCAGTTTCACTATGCGGCGCACAAATCCAAAAGTGCGCAAGTTTCCTAGGTGAACATCGCTTACCAGCACAGCCGTGCGTCCACGCCATGAGTCCGGCAACTTCGGCAATTTTACGGTGATGCGTTTTACGCGCGTCCACGCCGCGTTGATCACGCCGTACGCCGTGACTGCCCCGGCCAGCGCAAGAGAAACAGCCGCAACCTTATGCCGGATTATTTGCAGCCCACCCAATTTTGCCGCGAGATAAAATATCCAGCCCAGGCACGCCGAGAAAAATGCGTAATTCACGAACCCCAGCCAAACGGCGGAAATACGATAGAAAAATCGCAAAACGACGTTGGTCAAGCGGAATCCGATCAGCGAGGTGATCAGAAAACTCACCGATAAAATCGCCATGGCGATAAGCAACCCGGTGTTGATCGGCGGGTCTACGGGCGAGCCAGCGGTTTCAGAAGCGGCACCCTGGGTCCAAAAGTAATTCCACGTTGCAAATAGAAATGCATGCACCACGATCAGCATTGCTTGAAATACAGTCAGAAACGCAACGAATCGGTTGCGCAAGCGAATATTCCCCAAGTCGTTCGGAATGAATTTCTATAGCCATGCACTTCGACGTACCTGTAAGTGATGCGCCGACGACGCTAGTAGGCACTTTATTTTTCGACTTGCGGCAATTCGGCTACAATTGCCGCACGGAAATTGTGGTTTTAGAGACCGTCTTGGTCGGACGCATCTCTGTAAGCCAGTTGCGCAGGGCAAATTGTAGTGGTGGTCGAAGTTCATCTAGAGGTTCACATCAATGAGTGGTTCGTCGCCGTGCGGTAAGCAAACCAGTTTTGTGTCTGGCCCATTTTTGCCGCTATGGCGCAGCTCGACGAAAAGATTCTCGACATTTTCGATGTTGCTTTTCATATCGCTCGTGCTTCTGCTCACCGTCACGGCCGGCACGCCTCTTCAAGCGCAGCAGCGTCGCAAGCGCGAACCCAACAGTATCTATGCTGAACGGCGCGCGAAAATTGCCGCGCAAGCTGACGCGCCGGTAATCCTCTGGGGCTACACTGGGCGCGAAGAAGTTTCGCAGGCATACGTCTTCTCGCAGGAAGATAATTTTTATTACCTCACCGGGCACAACGAAGAAGGCGCGGGCCTGATTATCCTGCCCGCACAAAAGCCAGTCGCTGTGGGGGCATCGGAGCCTGGTGAAGCCGCGCACGAGCCACGGGAGATTCTGTTTTTACCGGCCAAGGATCCCGCGAAAGAAAAGTGGAACGGCGTGCGCATGTCGCCAAGCGATCCAGGAATTGAAGCGCTTACCGGTTTTTCCGCCATCAAACCTTTTCCGGAAATGCGCGCCACGGTGGAGAGACTCGCCAAGATTTATCCAACGTTTTTCACGATCCTGCCTTACGACAAAGAATTGGGCGGCTACCCGCACGAAAAAAACGTAGTCGATTGGCTGCAACTGGCCGCGCCGCAGTCCAAACTGAAAGATATTCGGCCGGCCATCTATGCTCTTCGCCCCATCAAATCGCCAGGAGAAATTGCTTTTCTGAAACAAGCCATCGAGCTTTCGCTGGATGCGCAACTTGCCGCCATGAAAATGATGCGTCCCGGATTATACGAATACCAGGTCGCCACAAAAATGGTGGAAGTGCATGCCATGGGCGGTTCCGAAGCCGAAGGTTACGCGCCCATTGTGGGCGCCGGACCAAACTCCACCGCGCTACACTACGACAAGCTTTCGCGGAAAATTCAGGACGGCGACATCGTGGTGCTGGACGTGGGCGCGCAATACTCCGGATACTCCGCGGACATTACGCGCACGCTGCCTGCCAACGGAAAATTCACGGCGAGGCAGCGAGAAATTTACGACATCGTGCTGGGCGCGCAAAACGCCGCACTAGCTCAGATCAAACCCGGCGCGGACTTTTGCTCCAAGGGCGACAAGAGCGTTTACAAAGTTGCGTACGATTACATCAATTCGCATGGCAAAGACCGGCACGGCAAATCGCTCGGCCAGTATTTTATTCACGGGCTTGGCCATCACATCGGTCTGGACGTGCATGATCCCGGCCAGTATTGCCAGTCATTGCAGCCGAATATGGTCGTCACCGTGGAGCCCGGCATTTACATTCCGGAAGAAAGTCTCGGCGTGCGCATCGAGGACGACGTGCTGATTACCGAAAGCGGTTACAAACTCTTAAGCGAGCGCCTGCCGCGCGACCCGGTCGAGATAGAAACCATCATGGCCAGTGCCGCGAAAGATAGCGCGCCGGCAAAATAATAAATCTGACATTTCGTGCAATCTATTGATCCGGTAAAACGGGCGTTGATCAGGATTTAGAGTACCATGTGGTAACTTATCAGCGGCTATTGCGATGGAATCAGGTATGCGAAGGTGGTTTATTACTTTCAGCTTTGCTGCCCTCATAGGCGGCACTCCAATGTATTTCTTTCTATTTCATTGGGGCCTCGGGATTCCTCTGTCGATCCTTTGGGTTCCATACTCCCTCCATGCAGTAGCCACCCTGCTCATAGCTCCTCCCACTTATGTAGCTTATAGGAGACAACTCGCGACCCGAGGCAGAGACGTCCGCTTGTATTTCTGGATTATCAGCACTTATTGCATCTTTGTATTGTTTTGTTGGACATTTTTCGGGGTACGCACAGGCGTCATACCCTGGGAATACGAAACACCGTGCTATCTTTTGTCGGCATTCGGCTCAATCGGTGGCTCTATCATTGGATATTTTGGTAATAAATATTTGTTTCCGAATATGTAGAGAGGCTTGGAAGAGATTGCATTCGCGACGGGTTATGGTTCAGCAAGCGCATTCACTCGAACTGTTGGTCAATCTCCGGCGAAGTATGCAAAATTAGGAAGACACAAACAGTTGATAGTATCGGCTAACAATTTCTTCCCGGGATAAGTCCTGACGCACTAACCGAACGAGTGAGAATACACGCAACAGCACTGTTGCAAGGAAATCGTGATTTCAAACGCCTCCTGAGGGCCTCATTGATGAACGCATTTATCGTCAGCAGCAGAGCGCGGGTCATTGAGTCGCAACCGCCGTCCGAGTGCAGGCGCGGTGCCGAGTCTAGTTTCACTAGTTTCCCCACTCGGGATAAGCGCGCAACGCATCCACAAAGTTGTGGATCACGTCGCTATGCGCATCTTCCTGCCATCCGCCCAGCGCATCGGACCTGAATAGGTCACGCGGCCGCCCACGGCCGTCGATCGAATATTCCGTAAAATTCAGCGCCTGCCGCGCCTCTGCCGCCAGCGTCACCGAATGCACCGCCTTGGCATAACGCGCCAAGACCGCGCCGTACGTCGAATTGATGCCGCCCCAGGCGTCGTGGTCTTCATCCTGTTCGTGGCAGACGGTTACTCCAAACTCCTTATGCGTAAAATTCTTGCGCACAAAATGCACGAGCATCGCAGTATCATCGCGCCAATTCGCGTCCGTTGCGTTCTTGCGTTCCAGAAGGTAGCGCGCCAGATTGAGTGGGGCCCACGCATTGCGATTCGCAGGATTGTCGTGGTCTTCAAAAAATTGCGCGAACAGTGCGCCGTCCGCGTTTGCGCTGGGAATTTGCCGATACTTGATCCATTGCCACAGTTTTGCGCGGGGCGCGACAAATTCCGTGTACCCGTGCGCGACGAGCGCGTCATACAGCCGCAGGATGTAGGTCATATTCCCCGAGACATTCCCGCGGCTCTCTCCGGTTCGATAATCCACGCGAAACGGCCACGGCGAGTGTTTCTCATCGCCGGGGCGCTGATTCGCAACCAGTACCCGCGCATTGTGCAAGGCCTGATCCAGATATTTTTTATCCTGCGTCGCGTCATACAGCAGAACCAGCGCGTATCCCACAATGCCGCCCTTATCAGGCTGAATTTCGAAGGGGCGATCGCTCTGTGATCCGCTGTCCGCCGGTTGCGGAAAGTTTCCGCGCCTTCCCGTCGAACGCGTAAACTGCGGATACTTCCCCTCGTTGGGGGTCAAATCTTCACGGACCAAATAGTCGCCCATGGCTCGCGCGATCGCCAATGTTTGGGCGTTGCGCTTCCCGCGCAGTTCATAAAACTTCAAATAAGAAATAATGCCCATCCCATCTTGCGTCGCGGGAATGGTATCGGAATGATCGGGAAGCGGATTCCAATCGCCGTCGAGAAATGTAGTGGTCACAAACTTTGGATATCCGTGTTCTTCAGGCGCTTGTTCATAAAATTTCATCTCCTGGTCCAGCGCAGCGTTCCAGGAAATCCAGGGTCGTAGCTTCCCTTCCGAATCAAATGACGCCGGATGGCCCGCAATCGCGGGCGTGTTTGTAGCCTGCCCAGGAATCGCGGACCGGCTGAACACAGCAGCCACGAAGATAAACAAGAGCGATTGGGAAATGAATTTCATGTCTGAATAGGATGCCATTTCAGGCTCAGAAGTGACCACATTCCAGATTATCGGATAACCGACAAGTGAAATCGACGCACAAAGTAAAATGCGATGATTGTCGAGCCGCTATCCGGTCAATCCGACCCGTGGGGTACAAATCGCAAGCCTGCCCGGTTACCGCCGCGAATGATTGACCCAATAGAATGGGGCCATTTATACTGTTGATTCACGCTGGCGCAGTGACGCTGGCGTTCCTCGAGTGATTCCGCGGGCCTTTTTGGGTAGACCCAAGCCACCCGCCGGAATTTCCGAATCCATCCTTTCGATTGGGAGCTTATGAGCAGCACTAAAGCCACACAACTTCGCCCCGGCATGGTTATCCAGCATGAAGGGCAACTCTATACCGTCTTCAGCGTGGATCACCGCACTCCGGGCAACAAGCGCGGGTCCATGCAGACGCGCATGAAAAATCTGCGCACCGGCACGATGATCGATTACCGGTTCCGGGCGGAAGAATTTGTCGATCGCGCGATCCTCGATGAAGTGGAGTTTGAATATCTTTACAGCGAAGGCGACGAATTTCATTTCATGAACACGGACAATTACGAGCAGATGCAGATGAGCCGCGAGGAGTTGGGCGAAACGGTTTTCTACCTGATTCCTAACACCAAGGTGAAAGTGGAATTTTTTGAAGAGAAAGCTATCGGCGTCGATCTGCCGGACACCATGGAAATGAAAGTGGTGCAGACGGAGCCCACGCTGCAAAAAGCCACCGCCAGCGCGGTGATGAAGCCAGCCACGCTGGAAACCGGCCTGGTGATTCAGGTCCCGCCATTTGTAAATGAAGGCGACCGCGTGAAAGTGGATACCACCGAAGCGCGCTACGTGCAGCGCGTGGAATAATCTGGCGTATAGTGGGGTTCTGAGTTTCCGCCTCCGCAGCCAGGTGCGACGAAGGTTTCATCTGGAAGAGGTGATCACGCTGGCTGAGTAACATCAGCCAGCGTTTTGTTTTTTACTCCGTCCAGAGAGTTCACGTTGCGGAATCACAGCGAACAGAATGTCACTGCGCAAAGTTCAGACGCCTTTACTTTTGCCGGCTGGCTCGCCAAACACGCGGGTAAAGATCGCCTCCACGTGGCGCAATTGCCGTTGCAAATCGAAGGTATGAGATAGCCCGGCGGCATCCAGATATTTGGTCACCCGCTTGTCGGCGGCTACGCGATCGCGAAAACTGGATTCCGTTTCCCACGCGGCCATGGAATTTTCCTGCACCGCTTTATACGCTTCATCGCGGGGCATGCCTTTTTCCACCAGGTCCTGCAAAAGTTGTCCGGAAAAAATCAGCCCATGCGTGGATTCCAGATTGCGGAGCATGCGCTCCGGAAATACGCGCATGTCGGCGATGATGGTGGTCATTTTCGCCAGCATGTAATCCACCAGGATGGTGGAATCCGGGAGGATAATGCGTTCGACGGAGCTGTGCGAAATATCGCGCTCGTGCCACAGCGCCACATTCTCAAACGAGGCGAGCAGATTGGAGCGCACCACGCGCGCCAGTCCGCAAATTTGTTCGCAGGTTACAGGATTGCGTTTGTGCGGCATCGCGGAACTTCCGCGCTGCTCGCCGCCGAACGGCTCTTCCGCCTCGCGTACTTCGGTGCGCTGCAAGTGGCGGATTTCCAGCGCGATTTTCTCCAGCGTGGCGGAGACCAGCGCCAGCGAGCTGAGATAATGCGCGTGGCGATCGCGTTGAATCACTTGCGAGGCTACCGGAGCGGCCGCCAGCCCAAGCCGCTTGCAGATGCGCTCTTCGATCTCCGGGCCGAGATGCGACGCGTTGCCCACCGCGCCGGAAATTTTCCCGATGGCCATCTGCGCGGAGGCATCCCGAAAGCGCAGCTGATTGCGCTGGTTCTCGGCGAACCAGTTGGCGACTTTAAGGCCAAAGGTAATGGGCTCGGCATGCACGCCGTGGGTCCGCCCAATTTGTGGAGTGGCGCGAAACTCGTGGGCGCGCTTCGCGAGCGCCTCGCCAAATTTTACCAGCGCCTCGGCGATCAGTTTTGAGGCGTCGCGCACCTGCAAGGCCTGCGCGGTATCGACCACGTCATTGGAGGTCATGCCGTAATGCAGCCAGCGCGCGGCCTCGGGATCGCCGATGGATTCGCCTACCGCCATGGTGAACGCGACGACATCGTGCTTAACGCGGGACTCCAGGTCCTGAATGCGGGCGACTTCAATTTTGGCATTAGCGCGGATCTTCTCGGCAGCCGCGGCGGGCACGTCGCCAGCCTCCGCCAGCGTTTCCGTCGCCGCCAGCTCCACCTCCAGCCATTTGGCGTATTTGTTCGCGTCGCTCCAGACGGCGCCCATCTTTTCGAGGGTATAGCGCGGGATCAAATCACGACTCCTGAATAATTTTTGCCGACCGCAGGTCTAAGCCAGAGCGCCATGGGTGCTCTCAGCTTCCAGTCAGCGCACGGGTATCCGAAATCCACCGTAATGATACGGCATTTCCAACAGGCACGCGACTTGTGCAAGGGCACTCACAAGAAGTGATATTGGGACGTGTACGTTACAGCTTTGTGGGTTAAAGGCTGAAGGAAAAACGGAAAATTTTAATCGCCGGCGGGATTGGTACGCATATAGCGCCAAGGATTAATCGGCGCATTGTTCATGCGAACTTCATAATGCACGTGAGGACCGGTTGAGCGCCCGCTGATTCCCGTGTAGCCGACCACTTCACCGCGCTTCACGCGCGCGCCCGGAACCGCCGAGAACGAGGAAAGATGGGCGTACCAGGTGGTGATGCCAAAGCCGTGGTCGATCACAACAACCCGGCCGTAGCCGGAATGATTCTGCGCGGTGGTGATGACGCCATCAGCCGTCGCATGAACCGGCGCGCCGTAATCCGAAGCCACGTCGACGCCGGTATGGAACGCTCCTTCCCCGCTGAAGGGGTCGAGGCGCTCGCCAAAGCTGTCGGTAATATGTCCCAGCACCGGCCAGATAGCCGGGGTGTAGGTCGAATCGGCGAAGCTGATCCCGGGCATAAGGCGCAAACCAGCCGTCGAGATCGCAATCGCGGCGGCATTCCGTTTCAAAAAGGTGTATTGCTCGACGGAGCGATCAAACGCATCCTGAGCATCGGCGGGGCTGTCGTTCTGATCGAACACCGCCGGATGGTAACGCATGACGCCATAGGTCATGGCCACTTCGGTAGCGAGAGATTGCAGCGAATCAAGGCGCTGGTTGGTGTTCACCACCGTGCCCTGCAACTGGCGATACTGCTTTTTCAGGGTTTCCTGGTCGTGGCGGAGAGCGTTGTAATTGCCAACCTTACAGAGCATGCGGGAATACGAACCGACAGCGGCGGAAACGGTGATGCCCCCGATGATCGCCAACGCCGCCAAGCCGTGCAGCAAATACGAAGGCACGATAACCTTACGCATTTTGCCTGGTGTGGAAGCGATGAAGAATGTGTAATTCTTGCCGGTCATGCTGGGCAGGCTCCTTCGCCTGTAACGTGCGGCCGGAGATCAACCCATGCAAATCCGGTTGCGGGCGCCGCAGCAGTTATTGTAGCAAATTGCGACGGCCAATCGGGTTTTGCACGCTCGGCATACTAGAATCGGGTGGGTACTTGAGTCAACCCTGTATTTCTCGGTTCGTGGAACAGGTCGGAAAAAACTGTTCCCTGTACCAGCGGGCAGGATCGCTGCGGGAGTTTACTAACATCCTTACTCACGTTCTACTTGCAGACTGAACGTGAGCGCTTGAGAAAGCAGAGAGTTACGATGCAACGGCTTAAGAGCGATGGCGAAGATTTTGTGCTGCAGCGCATCCGGCATGCATTCCGGAAAAATACTTCGTCGCAGGCAGGAAAGAAGACAGGCGGGAAGTTTGTCGCGTTGGGAATTGGCGACGACGCCGCGTTACTACGGCCAGGGAAACGCAGCGAGATTGTACTTACCTGCGACTGGTTCCTGGAAGGCACCCACTTCTTAACGGATAAGCACCCCGCCGATTCGATTGGATGGAAGTGCCTGGCTCGAGCGGTCAGCGACATGGCGGCGATGGGCGGAGCGCCGCGATGCTTCCTGTTGAGCCTGGCGCTGCCGAACAAATATGTCGGGCGAGCGTCTGGCCGGAAATGGCTGGAGGAATTTTTGGCGGGATTAGCAAGAGCGGCGAGCCGTTTCGGGTGCACGCTGGCGGGGGGGGACACTACCGAGCGGCGCGAGGTCCTGATCAACATCACCGTCGTCGGCGAAGTTCCCGCACGAAGAGCAATCCGGCGGTCGGGATCTCGACCGGGCGACATTATCTATGTCAGCGGGCGGCTGGGCGAGGCGGAATTGGGCTTAATGCTTCTTCAGGCGGATAAAAAGCTAGCCGGCAAACTCGACGCTCGCTTGCGTAAGCATCTGTATCCGGAACCGCGACTGGAGCTTGGTCGCTGGCTTTCCGAGAAGGGCCTGGCGACCGCGATGATGGACCTGTCCGATGGATTATCGACCGACTTGCGGCGACTTTGCGAGGCCAGCAAGACTGGCGCGGTGGTGCATGCCGCGAAGCTACCGACGGTTCGCGTGCCGGAAAGCGGGCGCAAAGGCGGAGTCGACACTCTCCGACTGGCACTGCACGGCGGGGATGACTACGAACTGCTTTTTACCGTCAGGAAAAGCGTTGCCAGGAGAATACCGCCGTCGTTAAACGGGCTGCCAATTACGGCCATTGGCGAGGTCACACGCGGTCGAGAGGTGATGCTGGTTGGTAAGGATGCCCGCTTAATGGTGTTGGAACCGGGCGGGTGGGATCCGTTCAGGCGATCACGTTGAAGCGGAGAACTATACGGTTGGACAAGAACACTCTTTTAAGGCTGAACTTGCGGAGTCACGACTCCGGCGTTCGTGTCGGAGTTATTGGGAGCTGAAGTCTTGAGCGGCGGTGTGAGAGCCGGCGGTTTCTCTTTTGGTGCTTGAGGCTCGTCCTCGGTTGGCGCGGTGTCCGGTGTATCGACGTGCACCTCATGCTCGCCGGCTTGTTGTTCCAGCGGAACCACGTTCGCGAATTCCACGGCGGGCACGCTGGCCAGCGCATCATGCATAAATTCCATCCATATCGGGAGCGCCGCGCGAGCGCCGGTTTCCTTTTTGCCTAAAGAAATCTGCTTGTCGTCGAATCCCACCCACACGCCCGAAGTAATCTGCGGCGTGAATCCAATGAACCACGCGTCGGTATAGTCCTGGGTAGTGCCGGTCTTTCCGGCTGCGGGACGGCCGAGAGATTTCGCCTGGATACCGGTGCCGAACTGGATGACTTCCTCGAGCATGGCGGTCATGGTGCGCGCCACCTCGGGGGAGACAACGTCATGAACTTCCGGATGCGCTTCCTCGAGAAGAGCACCGTCATAACTGGTGACGCGCCGAATCATGTGCGGATCGATGCGGATGCCGTCATCGGGAAACACGGTGAACGCGGAGACGTGCTCCAGCAAACGCATGTCGGCCGCGCCCAGAGCAAGCGGAAGATATGGCGGCAGCGAGGTGGTGATGCCGAAGCGCCGGGTGACGGCAACAACGGAAGAGATGCCGATTTTTTCAGCCAGCTTTACAGCAGGCACGTTGCGCGAGCCCGCCAGGGCGCGCCGCAGGGTAATGTTGCCTTCGAATTTCTCGTCGTAATTGCGCGGCGAATAGGCCTGACCGCCGCTGACGGTAGTAAACGGAGCGTCGAGGATGGTGTCGAATGGCGTTGCGCCTTTTTCGAGTGCGTCGGCGTACACGTAAATTTTAAAAGAGCTGCCGACCTGGCGGAAGGCTTGGGTGGCACGATTGAACTTTGAATCTTCAAAACTGTAACCGCCGACCATGGCTTTAATTTCGCCGGTGGGATTATCGATCGCCACCATCGCGCCCTGCGGTCCGGGCTGCTGCTCCAGCTGGACGCGAATAGTGGTCTCGCGCAATTCCTGAATGGAAAACTGCACGAGGTCTCCGGGTTTCAGCAGGTCGGAAGCTTTCTTGCGGCCAGTCCAGGCAAAATCGGCGGGCGAAAGAATCGCGCGATACGCGCCGATTTTTACTACGGCACTTTTGTCGTCGCTCGAAAGCACCAGTCCAGTGGAGTAACTTCCCTTCTCGATCGCATGGCGCCAGTCGTCGTCTTCATAACTGCCTAGGCTCCCGAGATTGTCACGCAGTACGTTCGGCAATTTGCCGCGCCACCCGTGGCGCCTTTCGTAGCTGTGCAGGCCATCGCGGATGGACTGATTGGCGGCGCGCTGCATGGCGATATTCAGCGTGGTGTAGACACGCAAGCCGCGCTCGTGGACGGCTTCGGTGCCGTAGGTGGATTCCAGATATTTGCGAATTTCCTCGAAGAAGTATGGCGCCAGGTCGTTGCGCGGATACTGGATGTGCAGGCCAAGCGGCGTTTTGCGGGCGGCGGCTTCTTCCGCGGAAGTGATCTTCCCTTCTTCATCCATGCGATGAAGTACGAGATTACGGCGCGCCAGCGCGGCGGCGGGATTATTCAGCGGAGAAAATTTCGGGCCGTTTACCATCCCGGCCAGAAGAGCGGCTTCCTGCAGTTTTAGATCGGTGACCGGCTTGCCAAAATAAAATTGCGCGGCGGCGGCAAAACCGTAATTACCATGGGCCAAATACACCTGATTGGAATACATGCTGAAAATTTGCGGCTTGGTATAGCGGCGCTCGATTTGCAGTGCGAGAAGCATTTCCTGCATCTTGCGGCGGAATGAGCGGTCGCTGCGGTCCAGAAAAAGATTGCCGGCGAGTTGCATGGTGATGGTGCTGGCGCCGCCGGTGATGCGATGCTTCCAGACATTTCGGAACGCTGCGCCGGCAATGCGTGGAAAGTCGATGCCCCAGTGATCTTCGAAGTGCTGGTCCTCGATGGCGGTGACGGCGTTGAAGAGCACCCTGGGCGCTTGCTCATAGGTCATCAGGATGCGGCGCTGCAGCGCGAAACTGCCGACCATCTGGCCGTCGTCGGCGTAAATTTCCGTAACGACTGTGGGGCGATACGTTTCGAGCGCGCGAATTTCGGGCAAGTCGCTGGCATATACGAAAAGTAAGCCGGATGCCGCGCCCAAAGCGATGGATAACATCAGCAGAAAAGCGAGGGCCACGCGGTCGATCAGCTTCCAGCCACGCAAACGCAAGGTGATGGGAGGCAAACTCAGCATTCGCAAGAAAGTTTAGCGCACATGCAAGTTGTTGCGGAGAGGTGAAGGCGGAAGCAGTTTCCACGTTGAAACCAGAATTTCGATGCGCATATTTTTACGAGCGAAATTAGGAGTTGGCGATGGTCGAGGATTCAGGCTTGGTAGTGGACGCCCAGGGATGCGGACGGCGGGCTTCAATGTATGCAAAAACGGTCATGACGATGGCCAGTGCGGCGAGCAGACCATCGCGAATGACGGTTTTTACCGTGAGCGGCTCGGGATTGGCGAAGCAGCCGCAATTGATTTGCAGCCCTAAAGAATAGGAACGCACCACGGCAGCGAAAAAACCAAGGATGATCAGGCTTGTCAGCGTGGCCCAGATGCGCAATTCCCATCCAATAATCAGCAGCAGGCCGAGTGCGATCTCCGCAAAGGGCAAGGTGTGGGCAACGAAATTTACGGCTCCGGGAGGGAGCAATTGGTAGGAATCCACCTGCAGGGCGAACAGCGAAAGGGCAATGCCGATCGGGGGACGCGGATGCATGGTGGGCAATACAATTTTCGCGTAGCCGGCGTAAATAAAAATCCCGCCGAGCAATAACCTGCCGATCCACATAACCGCGCGACGATAATTGAGTGGGCTTGATTGCATCACAGGCCGTACATCATACCAGCCGTTTCTTTACGGACGGTCATTTACAACAGTGTGAGCGGATCTCGAGATGAAGACTTATTTCTGGCTGAGCAACTGGTCCAGGAACTGGTGAAATACCGCGTAGCTTTGCACGCCAACCACGGGATACGTCTGTCCGTTGGAATGGACGATGGACGTCGGAGTCTGGTTTACATTGTACATGCGCCCGAGCGCGACGTCTTTCTCGATGATGACATCGAGTGAGCCGCCTTTTACGAGTGCGCGGACTTTAGCCATTTCGGCCGGCGACAACACGGCTGCGACGGTGCCATCCACATCTCCGCTCTGTTCCCACTTTTCCTGGTTCTGAAACAGCGCCGATTCCACTTGTTCCGACTTTCCCAAATGCGCGGCGGCGCGCGCGTAGGCGGCGGCGACCTTGGAGTGCGCGTGCATGGGAAGAGGAAAATCGCGATGTATAAGGTAGACCTTACCTGTGCTCACGTAATTGTCCATGAGCTGGCGATTCGTGGTGGTGTAGAGAGTTTTGCAAGCTGGGCACTGAAAATCGCTGAACACTTCAATGGCGATGGGAGCAGTCTTGGAGCCGGAAGCTTTATGGGGATCTACGTCGGTGAGACCGCCGGGAGTCTGCGGCGGCGCAGCCATGGCCATGAGCACCACGCCAATGCCTAAGGCAATGACGACGGTAAGAAATCCCATGGCGATTTTTACCGCGAACGATGGCTTGCGACTCACTATTTCCTCCCATTAGTTCCGTTGTTTTGCTTGTGCCAAATTCTATCGCGAAATGCGATCAAAGACGCGTTGTCGTGTGGAAAGAATAGGCGACGTTTCCAACGAATAACGCTGAATATAGGATGCGGAGCATAGGGAGATGTTTGTGTGCAGAACTGGGCCACATTTGTTATGTAAAAGTGTTTCGTAAGCTATTGTAAAAAGTAAGGTTAAGCAGTTAAAGCTAAAACTTGACAATCACACACTCATACTTTATACTGCGTCTCGAGCTGATTGAAACATAACAATTTGTAGGCACTACGGATCTTCAGCATTCGAAATTCGAGTTTACCGCCTTAATGGAGGATCGGAGCATGAGTAAGATTATTGGAATTGACCTGGGCACCACCAACTCGGTGGTAGCCGTGATGCAGGGCGGCGAGCCGGTAGTGATACCCAACCAGGAGGGTGCGCGCACTACCCCGTCGGTGGTGGCGATCACCAAGGGCGGCGAACGCCTGGTAGGGCAAGTGGCGAAGCGGCAAGCGGTTACGAATCCGGAAAATACCGTGTACTCGATCAAGCGCTTTATGGGACGCCGCTTTGATGAAGTGGGCGAAGAGACTAAACGCATCCCGTACAAGGTCGTCAAAGGGGAGCATGATGACGCGCGGGTGGAAATATTGGACAAGGTTTACAGCCCCCCACAAATCTCCGCGATGATTCTCGGGAAGTTGAAGTCCGCCGCGGAAGATTTCCTCGGGGAAAAAGTTACGAAAGCCGTGATTACCGTTCCGGCGTATTTCAACGACGCGCAGCGGCAGGCCACGAAACAGGCCGGTGAAATTGCCGGGCTGGACGTAGTGCGCATTATCAACGAGCCGACGGCGGCTGCGCTGGCATATGGTCTGGACAAAAAGACCGATGAAACCATCGCGGTTTACGACCTCGGAGGCGGAACCTTCGACATCTCGGTGCTGGAAGTCGGGGCTGGCGTTGTCGAAGTGAAGTCCACGAACGGCGACACGCATCTTGGCGGCGACGACGTGGACCAGAGGATCGTGGATTGGTTGATCGACGAATTCAAAAAGGAAAACAACATCGACCTGAGCAAGGACCGCATGGCGCTGCAACGCCTGAAGGACGCCGCGGAAAAAGCGAAGATCGAGCTGTCGCAAATGATGGAAACGGAGATCAATCTTCCATTCATCACGGCAGGCGCGAGCGGGCCGATTCACATGCAGCTGAAACTGACGCGTACGCGGCTCGAGCAGTTGATGAACGAGTTGCTGGAACGCTCCATGAAGCCGGTGAAGCAGGCGCTGGAAGACGCGAAAATGTCGCCGAACGATATCCAGGAAGTAGTGCTGGTCGGCGGCTCGACGCGCATTCCGAAAGTACAGCAACTGGTGCGCACGTTCTTCGGTGGAAAAGAGCCGCATAAGGGCGTCAATCCGGACGAAGTCGTGGCGGTAGGAGCGGCGATTCAGGGCGCGGTATTGGCAGGAGACGTAAAAGACATCCTGCTGCTAGACGTGACGCCACTGTCGCTGGGAGTAGAAACTCTCGGCGGCGTGATGACCGTGCAGATTCCGCGCAACACCACCATCCCGACGCGCAAAGTGGAAACGTATTCCACCGCAGCAGACAATCAGCCGGGCGTGGAGATTCACGTCATGCAGGGCGAACGCAAATTTGCTAACGACAATCGGTCACTGGGCAAATTCAAGCTGGATGGAATTCCGCCGGCTCCGCGCGGGACGCCGCAAATCGAGGTCACCTTTGACATCGACGCCAACGGCATCCTGAACGTGAGCGCCAAGGACAAGGCCACGAACAAAGAACAGAAGATCACCATCACCGCGTCCAGCGGCTTGAGCAAGGAAGAAGCCGAGAAGATGCGGGTGGAGGCGGAATCGCACTCCGAAGACGATCGCCGGCGTATGGAAGAAGTCGAAGCGCGCAATCGTTTGGACGGCATTTTGTACCAGTCCGAAAAAATGATTCGCGAGAACCGCGACAAGATCGGCGAAGCGGACGTCAAGACCGCCGAAGAGGCCATCGAAGACGCGAAGAAAGCCATCAATGAGGGCGGAGTCGCCCGACTTCGCTCCGCGACCGAAAACCTGGAGCGTTCGCTGCACAAGCTTGCGGAAGAAATGTACAAGAAGACGCAGGCGGCAGGCGGCGCGGAACAGGCGGATGCGGCGGGCGCAGGCGCAGGCCCGGCAGGTTCTGCTGGTGCCGGTGCAGGTTCAAGTGGCGCTCCTGGCGGCAAGCCCGGTGATGTGATTGACGCCGAGTACGTGGACGTGGACGAAAACAAGCGTCCTAATTAATTGTTAATGGGGCGAGCGGGCGGCGATTCCGAGGAAATATATCTCCGGGATCGCCGCCCGCAACGCTGTTTTCAGTTTATCGATCTTGAAAATTGCGCATTCAGGGAAGAAGTCGCGATTGGCGTTGCAGACTTAGCGGCAAACTAAATCATGGCGACAGCAACCAAAACCGATTACTACGAATTGCTGGGGGTCGCGCGGAAAGCGAACACCAAGGATATTCGTACGGCTTTTCGCAAGCTAGCCCGCAAATACCATCCCGACCTGAATCCTGGCGACAAATCCTCGGAAGAAAAATTCAAGCAGCTGCAGGAAGCGTACGACGTTCTGTCGGACGCAAAAAAACGCCAGATGTACGACCAGTACGGTTTTTACAGCGACAACGTGCCGCAAGGCGGACCGGCTACGCACGGCGGCGATCCGGATGACGCGCGGGTAAATTTTGATTTTGGGGGATTTGATTTTGGCGGAGGCTCCGGCGCGCAGGGTGGCAGCGGCGGAAGTTTTCGTGACCTCTTCAGCCAATTTTTTAAAGGCGGCCGCGGCGGCGAAGGAATGGAACCGGAGCACGAACCGGGCGGCGACCTGGAATACCAGGTGGAAATCGATTTCTGGGACGCGGTGCGCGGTGCCGTCAAGAAATTGTCGATCACACGCATGGACACCTGCGAGACCTGTCACGGAACTGGAGCGGTGGGTTCGCCGCAGACGTGTACCGCTTGCGGCGGCACGGGAACGATCCAGCAGGCGGCGGGAAAAATGCGCTTCAACGTTCCGTGCACACGATGCGGCGGAACCGGAAAGCTGCGGACTATGTGCCGCACCTGCAATGGCGAAGGCCGCGTGCGGCGCAATGAAGCGATCGAAGTGAGAATTCCGCCGGGAGTAGCCAGCGGCGCGCGGTTGCGCGTTCCGGGTAAAGGTAACGCGGGAACCATGGGCGCTCAGACGGGTGACTTGTATCTACGCGTGGTGGTGAAGCCGCACGAGTTTTTTGAACGCCGCGGCGAAGACTTGTATACCAAGATACCCGTGACCGTGGCAGAAGCTACGCTGGGCGCAAAAATTGAAGTGCCCACGATTGATGGCCGGTCACTGGTGCGGATTCCTCCTGGCACCGACAGCGGAAAGACGTTGCGACTCAAAGAAAAGGGCGTACAGAAAGCGCGTAATGGCGCGCGCGGCGATCAATATGTGGAAATTCAGGTGGTGGTGCCACAGCCGACCGATGAGCGGGTGCGCAACTTGATGAAGGAACTGGAAGCCATCGCGCCGGACGATCCGCGGCAAAATCTGTTCAGCAAGGCAGGCGTTTAGCTCATGCCGGCACGCGCAAAAAAACGAGCCAAAGCCGGCTACATGATCAGCGCGGTGGCGGAGCTTTACAAATTGCACCCGCAAACGTTGCGGTTGTACGAACGCGTGGGATTGTTGAAGCCTTCACGTTCGCAGGGGAATACTCGGCTATATACCGACACCGACCTCGAACGACTCGACGTAATCCTGACGCTGGCTCGCGATATGGGCGTAAATCTTGCGGGCATAGAAATTATTTTGAACATGCGCGAGAAAATGATCGAGATGGAACGGCAGATGGGCGAGTTCGCGCACGTCGTACAGCAGGAACTGGCGCGGGTCGCCGCGCGCCCCTCAGAACAGGCTTCCCACCATGCCATCGTCCGTGCCCGCGTATAGTTCGTCACTAAACTTATACTTCATATATCGATAAATCTTTTGGCTCTGATACCATCGGACCCAGTTTTTAGGGGCTTGCGGCTCAATAGGTGGAGACGCTGACAAGAGCAAGGAAATCGAGCAGGCAAGGCTACAAGAAGGAACAGCTCCCGCCAAACGGGACGACGCCAAAACAAAGAAACTTCTAAAAATGTTTAGTAGAAATGCCTTACGGGCATTAAAGGCTAACGATGCACGCGCTTTCGCCGCGTATTTGCGGCTCGCGAATGTGCGCGAAGATTCGCCGGAGTGGAAGCGCGCTTGGGAGTACTTTCACTCCCAGCACCGGTGATTCGTACTTTCTGTATCGCTTTAATTCTGGACTTCTGTTCATCCTCAGGAAGCTTCTGCAAACTGGCAAGCATAATGTCCGCGATGCTTTCAGCAGCTTCACGTTGCTTGGACAATTTTGTCTTTGTTCTCACCCGTTTATTGTGTCACGAGTTGCCAAACGAGTGTCAAGTGTTCACCCCCATTCCGCCAGAACGATGTAACTGTTTCGTGAACGCCAGCGAGTTGCTTGCCGGGGCAAGCGCGTGCTCGTATGCTGTCTATCGATATGGCGCTTGAAAATTGTCCATTGTGCCGGGGAACGGGTTGGCAGGTGCATCCGCGCGCGGATGGCGCTGCCGGCAAAGTTGCGACCGCGTGCGATTGCGGCATGCAGGATCGCGCGGCACGCGTGATGGAACGCGCGCGCATTCCGAAACGCTACGAGCACTGCGACTTCGAAAGTTATGCCACCGACCTGAGCGATGGCAAGACTTACACGGCTCAGCATGCGCAATCAATGACACAAGCGAAAATGATGGTGCAAGGTTTCGTCCACAATTATCCGGGCGCGGAGGAAAAAGGCTTGCTGCTGATGGGCCGTTCTGGCGTCGGCAAAACGCACCTGGCAGTGGCCGGATTAAAAGAATTAATCCGCCGCGGACACGCTGGACTGTTTTGCGATTACCGCGAATTGCTGAAAGAAATTCAAGCCAGCTATAACCCAGCGAGCGAATCCACCGAGATGGGCGTCCTTGAACCGGTTCGCAACATCGAAATTCTCGTTTTGGATGACCTAGGCGCGAGCAAACCGTCCGATTGGGTGCGCGACATTGTCGGCATCGTCCTGAATGCGCGGTACAACGAAAACCGCACCACGCTGATTACCACCAACTATCTCGATAATCCGGTTTCCGATGGCGAGCCCGCACGACTTCCGGGTGGCCGACTGATTCCTGCTTCGCGGGAAGACACTCTGGAGCAGCGCATCGGCAGCCGTATGCGTTCGCGGCTTTACGAAATGTGCCGCACCATCGAGGTGACGGCACCGGATTTCCGGAAGGAACGAACGCAGGCGGGACGGGCGCAGGGCTAGTGCCGCAAAATAACCGATCGGCCAACAAGATTTCCGCATTCGAAGTGTAATTGTTCGGCAGAAAACGCCTTCGCGAGCGCCTTTCTGTGCTGGTCGGTGCGAGTAGTGAACAACACTGGCGCGGGGTTTCGGTCCAATTCCCCACACCGGCCTTTCATTGACATAAACTTAACCCCGCGAGTATCCTTTTAGAGTTGCAGCGTTCCACGTAACGCCCGCAGCAGTTTTCCCTAGCGACCGCAAAACGGTCCACCTCCTTGCACAAACGTCCGGACAGCAACTCGCAAGGAATTTAGCGTTAACACAGGAATTTTCATCCTCGGAGGCTCGACAAACCATGTTTTCTGATCACGACAACCCATCCTCAGCTGCAGCCGCACCAGCACCGGAGAGCCAATCCGCTTCCGAGAGCACCACCCACCAGCACCCATCCACATCGCAAGAAACACAGCACCAGCCAAAAGAAAATGACGGCGCGGAAGCGGCTTCAGGCGCTGCCACCGATAAAGATCACCCGGCGGACGGTGATTCCGGCCAGCACGCGGACGCTTCACAGCTTGCGGCGAACGCGGATTCGGCGGTCGCCTCCCACTCTTCTTCGGATACAGCACAGAGCGGTAGTCACGGCGGCAGCGCTCCTCGGGATGGCGCGCCGGCTCCTGCTGAAGCACGCGCGGATGCCGAAGCGGCAACGGCGGCCGATGAAGCTGCCGGCTCAGAAGAGATGAGCAAGTTGATGGAGCAGTACGACGAAAAGCAGGAAGCGGCGTCACACAGCGAAATTATCGAAGTTACCGTCGTGGCCTACACCGAGCACGGCGTAGTGGTAGACATCGGGCAAAAATCTGAAGGATTGATTCCCGCCGCGGAATTTTCCGAGACGGAAATTCCCCGGCCCGAGCCGAACAGCAAAATTGAAGTACAGCGCACCGGGGAACATAAAGACGGATTTGTAATCCTCTCGTATCAAAAAGTGCTGCGGCGCAGGATGTGGGAAAAGCTGGAAGCCGCATTCAAAGCAACCGAAACCATTACCGGAAAAGTTGTGGACCGCATCAAGGGCGGCCTCGTCGTCGATATCGGCGTGCGTGCGTTCCTCCCCGGTTCGCAATACGATTTGCGACCGGCGCCGAATCTGGACGACCTGCTGGGTCAGGAACTCCAGGTTCGCATCACCAAGCTGAACCGCCGCAGGGGCAATGTGGTAGTAAGCCGCCGCGCCCTGCTGGAACAGGATTTGCATGCCAAGCGCGCCGAACTGATGGAAACCCTGAAGGAAGGGCAGACGGTACACGGGCACGTAAAGAACGTAACGGAATACGGCGCGTTCGTGGACCTGGGCGGAATCGACGGCCTGCTGCATTTGACGGACCTAAGCTGGGGCCGGGTGAAACATCCGTCCGACATGCTGAAGCCCGATCAAGAGCTTGACGTGCTCGTTCTGAAATTCGATAAAGAGAAACAGCGCGTATCGCTGGGGTTGAAACAGCTATCGCCTGATCCCTGGGTGAACGCGACAGAAAAATATCCTGCAGGCGGCAAGGTGAAGGGCAAAGTAGTTGGAGTGGTCGACTACGGGGTGTTCATCGAACTGGAACAAGGCATCGAAGGCCTGGTGCACGTTTCGGAAATGAGCTGGACCAAGAAGCCGGCGCACCCGTCGAAACTCGTGAAAGTCGGCGATGAAGTGGACGTGGTGGTGCTGGACATCAAGCCGAGCGATCGCCGTGTTTCGCTGGGCATCAAGCAAGCGCAGCCGGATCCCTGGATGGTGACTGCGGAAAAATATCCGGTGGGAACGGTGGTCACGGGTAAGATTCGCAACATAGCGGAGTTCGGAGCGTTCGTCGAGATCGAAGACGGTTTTGACGGACTGGTGCACGTTGGGGACGTCAGCTGGACCGGCCGGGTAAAAAATCCGCACGAGGTATTCAAAAAGGGCGAAGAAGTTACCGCGAAGGTTTTGCGCATCGATCCGGAGAACCGGCGCGTCTCGCTGGGTATCAAGCAGGTGAACGATATCTGGGGCGACTGGTTCAAGGATCACAAGGTTGGCCAGATCGTGAAGGGCAAAGTGTCGCGCATCGCCACGTTCGGCGCGTTCGTGGAGTTGGGCGAAAACATCGAAGCGCTCTGCCACAACACCGAGATCGAGGAGCACCGGCGCCGCCGCGATGAAGGGCCTGCGCCCATGCACCGCACGTCTACCGGACCGCTGAAGAGCGCTGGCCCGCTGGAGCCAGGAAAAGAATACGACTTCAAGATCGTGAAGATCAGCCCGGAAACGCGGCGCATCGGGCTGAGTTATCGCGCGGCGGTTAAACAGCAGGAACGCCGGGAAATCGATCAGTATCGATCCACCTCCACGACCAAGTCGTCGTCCACTGCGACCATCGGTGACGCGCTGAAGTCGAAGCTGGGACGTTAGCAAGCGATTGCTGCAGATTGCGATCCGCGGTCGGGGCGTAGCGGCGGCACAATTTCATTTACCTCCGGGCCAATTTAATGATAGGAAAGGGACACCGGAGCGGCGACTGCCCTCATAAACCGTTTCGAAACACAGATTTGGGCGACCGCAAAGCGGTCAGGAAGCTCCGGCGGCCGCTTCTCCGCCAGGCGACGAGGCAATAGGGATCATGACCAAGCATCCGACATTGACGAAAGCAGACCTCATCGAAGAGGTGCTGCGCATTCCAGAGATTCAGCGGAAGGACTCCGAGACCGTCGTCGAGACGATTTTCCAAAGCATCATCGATGCGCTGCAGAAGGGCGACAAGATCGAGATTCGCGGATTTGGGAGTTTTCGCACCCGGCAACGCAAGGGACGCATCGGCCGTAATCCCAAGACCGGCGCAAAAGTGGACGTGCCGCCAAAAAAGATTCCCTTTTTCAAACCCAGCAAAGAATTAAAAGATTTCGTAAACAACTCGGTGGATGCCGAGCACGTCGCTTCCCCAACCGCGCCGGCTGCAAGCGACGCTACCCCTTCCTGAGATTCTCCCTTCGCAACAGTGTGGTACGAACTTAATTCTGCAAAACGCCGGCACATTGCCGGCGTTTTGCTTTTCCATCGTAAACTGGCTCACTGCTTTTAGCGATCGCACGCGAGGCGCGAAGTGGATTGTGCGTTATGCTGAGCGAGCGACTTTTGCTGCGAGGAATGTACGATGGACTACCTGTGGTCACCCTGGCGTTATGCCTACATGGAGCAGGTCAACAAGGAGAAGCAGCCAGAGTGTATTTTTTGCGATGCGCTCGCGCGCAACGATGATGTTGCGACGCTCATCGTTCGTCGCGGCAAAAAAAATTTCGTTATTCTGAACCGCTATCCCTACACATCCGGCCACGTCATGATCGTGCCGTACGCGCACGTGGCGGAATTGGGATTGTGCGATGCCGCGACGCTTGAAGAGATGATGCACTTTGCGCAACGCATGGAGAACGCCTTTGGCGCGACCTACAAGCCGGAAGGAATTAATCTGGGCATGAACCTGGGACGCGCCGCGGGAGCGGGCGTGACGGGGCATCTGCATCTGCATGCGCTACCAAGATGGTTTGGCGACACCAACTTTATGGCAGTGGCAGGAGAAACGCGCGTGCATCCCGAAGAGTTAAGCACCACCTACGAGCGATTGCGGAAGGCGCTGGCATCCAATTGAGTGGCCGAACTGCAGGCGTTGCAGTGAGCGCGCGAAAAGGACAAGCGTGGATTTACAACTGACGGAAGAACAGCTGCTATTGCAGAAAAGCGTTCGGGAATTCGCCGAGTCCGAAGTAAAGCCTTTTGCGAAGGAACTGGACGAGACCGGGCATTTTCCGCGCGCTATTTTCAAGAAAGCCGCGGAGTTGGGGCTGACAGGGGTTGCGCTGCCGGAAAGCGAAGGCGGCGCAGGCTTCGATCACATCGCGTACACCATCGTGATCGAAGAGATTTCTCGGTGTTGCGCTTCCACCGGCGTCATCCTTTCGGTACAAAACTCTCTTTACTGCGATCCTATCCATCGATTTGGCACGGCCGAGCAGAAGCAGAAATTTCTTTTGCCGTTTGCGCGTGGAGAAAAGATTGGCTGTTACGCGCTGACCGAGCCGCAAGCGGGTTCGAACGCGGCGGCGTTACAAACCAAGGCGGTGATAAAGGGCGACAGTTATCTCGTCAATGGCACGAAAGCGTGGATAACCAACGGCGGCGCGGCGGATGCCGCCATTGTGTATGTGAATACCGAACCGGAAAAAGGAGAAAAAGGTATCACCGCGCTGGTGATCGAAAAGGGTACGCCCGGCTTCCGCGTGGGTAAGGAAGAAAAGAAATTAGGAATCAGCGCGACGGCTTGCAGCGAGCTGATTTTCGTGGATTGCGAAGTACCGGTGGCCAATCGCATCGGCAACGAGGGAGAAGGCTACAAGGTTGCGCTTTCGACGCTGGATGGCGGGCGTATTGGAATCGCCGCGCAAGCCACGGGCATCGCGCAAGGCGCGTTTGAAGCGGCGCTAAAATATTCGCAGGAACGCATGGCCTTCGGTCACCCGATCTCGCAATTTCAAGCGATACAATTCATGCTCGCGGATATGGCCACGGAAATCGATGCGGCGCGCTTGTTGATTCGCAAAGCGGCGTGGAAGCAGGACAACGGCTCGCGCTTCAGCATGGACGCGGCCATCGCTAAATTATTTGCCAGCGAAATGGCCACGCGCGTGACGCACAAAGCGATTCAGATTCACGGTGGAAATGGCTACAGCCGGGAATATCCGGTGGAACGCCATTACCGCGACGCGCGCATTACGGAGATATATGAAGGAACCAGCGAGATTCAGCGCATTGTCATCGCGTCGTGGGCGCTGAAGGCGTAGGCTGGCGTTGACGATTCTTAGTGAAACATTTTTGATGCAGCTTCCGGCGAAGCCCCTCACATAGCAATCTCACAATGCAATGTGAATCGCGGGCCGCGCCCTGCAGCGTCCGTAGTATTCTGACCGCGTGTTGCAGCTTGATTCTTTCCTGGAATTTGTTTCCGCGAGCGATGAGGAGTTTTTTGCCGCGCTGCCGCCGCAGCCTGCGGTTTGCCTCGTGGAGCTGAACGAAGTAAACGCGGAGCCGTTGCTGATTCGCACGCAAGATCTGCGAAGAAGACTGCAGCGCTTGCTGGGCCCGCCCGATCCCACGAGCAAGCGGCTGAATCTGCGGGATTCCGCAAAAGCGGTGCGATACCGGCGCGCCGGCTCGACGTTCGAACAAACGCTCACCTACTACCAGCACGCGAAACACATTTTCCCACAACGATATCGCGATCTTTTGCGCATGCGGCCTCCGGCAGTGTTGAAGGTCAGCATGCGAAATCCATATCCCCGCTGTTACGTAACCCGGCACATTTCGGTCGATGGCGCTGGTGTTCCAACGGCGGGAATCTATTACGGCCCATTTCCTTCGCGGCGGGCGGCGACGGCGTTTGCGGAGAAAGCTTTGGATTTTTTCAAAGTGCGACGCTGCCAGATCAAAATTCGGCGCGATCCCTCGTTTCCCGGCTGCCTGTATTCAGAAATGAAAATGTGCCTGGCGCCGTGCTTCGCGGGGTGTTCGAAAGAAGAATATGACGCTGAGGTGCAGCGGTTCGTGCAGTTTCTGGGATCCAGCGGAGATTCGCTCCGGGCCGCGTTCGAAGCGGAGCGTGAGCGGGCCAGTGAAGACCTGGATTTCGAGCGCGCGGCAGCGTTGCACAAAAAAGTTGAAAAACTGGACGAAGTTTTGCGCGGCCGTTCCGATCTCGCGCGGCAGGTTCAGACTTTGGACGCCGTCATTCTGCAGCGCGGCGCCGATGAACAAGTCATCGCTGCCTATCGCGTGCAGGCTGGAAAACTTTGCGAGCCGTTCTTTCTGCCGTTTGGCGAAATTGCCAGCCAGCCTCGTTCGGCAGAGCAGATATTCCGGGACTATCTCGAACCGCAGATAAGCTTATCGACGGTGCCGGCGCCGGCGACTGCCGAAGCGGATTCCGCGGATCCGCATCGCACCGGTGATGACGAAAGCTCACACGACGGAACCGGCGGCGCGGTGAGCGTTTCGCAAACGGCCTTGCCACCGCCATCCAGGGGCGAACTCAGCGAACATTTATGGCTGGTCGCGCGGTGGTATTACAGCAACCCACGAGCCGGGGAAATTTTCTTTCATGAGAAAAAAGGCTGGCCCTACCGCAGAATTATTCGAGCTTGTTCGCGGTTGCTTGCACCGCCGCAGCCGCCGGCAAGTTGAAACACCAGAGATAAAAGGAGAGCCTGTTATACTTCGCCGTCATTGCACCGAACACACGAAGAATGGATTGCTTAATTATGACCACCTCTGCCACGCCTGAATCAACGCGCCGGTACGCAGCGAAGTTTCCCAAAGCTGGCGACGGCCACTTCCGCGAAGCGCAGCGGTTGACGGTTTCTTCGCTCGGCGTGGGAACGTATCTGGGAAACCCTGACGAGAAAACCGACCAGGGCTACACGGCTGCGATCGTCGAAGCAGCGCAGAACGGCATCAACGTAATCGATGCGGCCATCAATTACCGTTTTCAGCGCAGCGAACGCAGTATCGGCGCGGCCCTGGAAACATTGCAAGCCAAAGGCATCGCGCGCGACGAACTTGTTTTATGCACGAAAGCCGGCTACCTGACGCCGGACGCCGAAATGCCGAGCGACCCCAACGAATATTTTTTTCGCGAATATATCCAGCCGGGAATACTGAGTCCGAAAGATATCGTGGCGGGAAGTCACTGCATGACACCGCGCTTCTTGAAAAATCAGCTGGGCCGCAGCCTGCGGAATCTGCGCGTGGACTGCGTGGACGTGTTTTACCTGCATAATCCGGAAGCGCAGCTTTCGGAAATACCGAAAACGGATTTTCTGGAGCGCATCAGAGAGGCTTTCACTTTCCTCGAAGCCGCGGTGGTGGCGGGGGAAATTCAATATTACGGCGTTGCCACGTGGAACGCGTTTCGTCAGGAAGCGCGCGCGCAGGATTCCATGCAACTCGCGGAACTGGTCCAGATTGCGCAGGAAATTGCCGGAGGCCGTCACCGTTTCCGGTTTGTGCAACTGCCGTTCAACCTTGGAATGACGGAAGCGCTAACGCTGGGAAATCAAACCGTCGCGGGGCGGGTAAGAACGGTGATGGAGGCGGCCGATGAACTGGACATTACGTTGATCGCCAGCGCGTCTCTGCTGCAAGGGCAAGTGGCCAGCAATCTGCCGGCATTCGTCTCCGAGGCATTGGGATTGCAAAACGATGCGGAGAGAGCCTTGCAATTTGTGCGATCCTCGCCTGGCATTACCACCGCTTTGGTGGGAATGGCGCGAGCGGAGCACGCACGGGCGAACACTAGACTTGTCGGCGAGCCAACGGCCACGGTGGACCAGTTCAGCAAACTTTTCTCGCGCGGAGAACGCGCTTAAACGCGCTTAACCGAGTTTGACGCGTCCTGTGTTCCTGCATGTCGCAGCGGAACTTTTATTTATGCACTGCGCTATTTTTTAGATCGGGATACTGCCGCGTGAGCCAGCCGGTGATAGCCTGATTCACTTCGTTGAGCTTGCCGGCAAAAAAGTGATCGACGCCCGCGACCACCACCAGGTGATTTAAGCCGGGCAATGCAGCGACCAGCTTTTTTACTTTTTCCACTGCGCCGTGCTCATCGTCACTGCCGTGCACGAAAAGCTTGGGTTTTTCACAGTCCGACAAAAACGACATGTCGGAATTGTTGACTGGGATACCAAGCCCAATCAGGCTCGCTACTTCCGGGGTCTCGCACCCGACCCGAAGTCCAACCATCGAGCCAAAACTGAATCCCGCCAGCAAGAGCGGTGTGCCGGGAAATTCCGCAATGAGAAACAGCAAAGCTGTGCGGACATCGTCCTGTTCACCACGGCCGCGATCATGTGCGCCAGCGCTTAGACCGGCGCCGCGAAAATTAAATCGCAGCACCGGGATACCCAGAGCATCGAGAGATTTGGCCGCCTGATACACCACTTTATTGTGCATGGTGCCACCGAACAGCGGATGCGGATGACACACCACAGCAGCAAGTGGTGGCGGGGTGGTTGCGACCGGCGTCCAAAGAATGGCCTCGAGCCGGCCGGCTGGTCCGGAGAGAAAGAAGCTTCGCGAATCGTGCGATGGAGTCATTGTGCTTTATGGCGACAAATAAATTAGAGCGTAATCGAGAGTGATTGTCACTTGGTGCATCGTGGCGGGCAGTTCGTGTCTGATGCCAAACCCATTGCGATGGGCAATGGGTCGGGATTCGGTGTTCAATTTGGCACATACTCGACTGGAGACTTGACGTACTGTTTTTCGCGTTGCAGTTTCGGAGTGCCAATGTTAGCGTTCCCCCTGAATCGCTGCCAGCCTGAGGGGGCCTATGGATTTCGGAGCGGACCGAAGGGAAGCTCGCCGATTTACCATGAGTCTTCCGGTTTGTGTTCTTGCGGCGGAAATTCAGGGCCAAGAAGTGCCGGTACAGATGCGGGATGTCAGCTACCGGGGGCTATATTTTTTTGCAGCCGATAAGTTTGAAGCAGGAAAGCAGATCGCGTTCGTTATTACGCTTCCAGAAAACGTCACCAACTCAGGAAATGTAAAAATCCGATGCCACGGCGAGGTGGTGCGCGTGGAACCCTCCGCGAGTGGCAATATGGGCATCGCGGCTCGCATCGAACGCTATGAATTCATCTCTTCGGCAGCGGCAGCGTAATTCCTCATTCCAGGCTTATTGATCTTCCGCAGTTCTGCCCCGATATCTCCAAATACGCGAGTACAATGATTTCATCGGTTGGTTGGGGGAAATTCCCATGTACCACTACGACGCTAAAATCGCTCTGGAAGAATTGCAGGAAGAAGCTCTGCTGCCTCACCCGGTGAAGCTGCGCGACATGATTCTGCGCACAAAACTTGGCCCCATCGAGGCGCAAGCGCTGAACCAGGAATTTCAGGAGTATCTGACGCGTTTCGGCGAGCTGCAGAAAACTGCGCGTAGCGTGCTGGAGAAGCTGGCGCGTGGCGAGCGCAAAGCTGTTTGAACGCATAGGGACAAGACCAGATACTAATGCGACGCCACACACTTCTGATCGATGCCGACGATACCCTCTGGGAAAATAACGTCTTCTTCGAGAAGCTGATCGAGGATTTCATCAGCATGGTGGAATCTTGCGGTTACACTCGCGCGTACATCCGCCACATTCTCAACGAAACCGAGAAAACCAATATTCGCCAGTACGGATATGGCGTGCGATGCTTCGGCCGCTCGTTGGAAGAGACCTACCTGAAGCTTGCCGAGCAAATGGCCAAGCGCGAAATTATTGCGCAAATCAAGGAACGCGTTCTGGAGCTGGAACGTACACCACCGAAAATTTTGGATGGTGTTCCGGAGACGCTGGCTTATCTTACAGAGCGGCATCGTTTGATTTTGTTTACCAAGGGCGAGCCGGCGGAGCAGGCAGCCAAGGTTGAGCGGTCCGGCTTACAGGGATTTTTTGAATTCATCGAGATTGTGCCGGAGAAAGATCACGAAACGTACGGCACGCTGGTGCATAAACATAAAATTGTAAAATCACAAGGGTGGATGATCGGCAACAGTCCGCGAAGCGATATCAATCCCGCGATGAAAATCGGATTAAATGCCGTGTACATCCCGCATCAGGACACCTGGCAACTGGAGCACGAGCCGGTACTCGCCGGCGCAGGAAAACTGGTGATCCTGCCTGCATTTCGCGAGCTTCGCGCCCACTTCTAGATTTCTTAACGCGAGTTATCGCGATGCCAAGCTGTCGTGTGACGGTTCCCAAATTGGTTGTTGTACTGACGCCGGTGCGCTCGCAATCTGTCATATCGGTTAAAAAGGAGGAACCATGGCCACAACGGCTCCTGTTCATACCAATTGGCGCGAGCAATGGTTTGAGTTTGAAGAGACGACCTATCTGAACACGGCCGGCAATGCACCGATGCCGAAAGTCTCCGTACGCGCCGCGCAAGCCGCGATCGAATGGAAAAAGTTTCCGCAACGCGTGCCGGACGAAGCGTACTTTGACGTGCCAAACAGCATTCGCGCGTCCATCGCGCAGTTAATTGGCGCGCATGCCGACGAAATCGCGCTGACCACGGGCGCCAGCACCGGCATGGCAGCCGTAGCTTACGGTCTTTCGTGGAAACCCGGCGACGAAATCGTGACCGCCAAAGGCGAGTTTCCACTGCAATACACGACCTGGCGGCCGATGGAAGAGCGGGAGGGCTTGAAATTAAAAATTGTCGCGCCTCGCGAGCGATTCATAACGGCCGAGGATTTGATCGCGGAGCTTTCACCCAGAACGCGGCTGGTGTCTGTGAGTCTGGTCCGCTTCGATGACGGTTCCATGCTGGATGCGGCGCGACTCGCCACGGCGTGCCACGCGCAGGGAACGCTGTTGCTGCTCGACGTCAGCCAATGTTGCGGCGGAATTCCGCTCGACGTGTCCGAACTCGGTGCGGATTTTCTGGTGTGCGCCGGTTATAAGTGGCTGTTGAGCCCGTATGGCACAGGATTTTTCTGGGCGAAGAGCGAGCACATGGCCAACCTGCGTCCCGGTCCGTTTTATTGGACGGCAGCGGAAGGCGCAAATCATTTCGGCTCGCTGGTGTTCAGCCATCCAAAACCGGCGAACGGCGCACGCCGCTGGGATTCGGCGGAAACGGCCAGTTATTTTAATTTGGCGGCCATGGACGTATCGCTGAAATTTGTTCTTGAGATGAAGCCCGAAACAGTTGCGGCGCATAACCGAGCGCTCATCGAAATGATGTTTGAGCGGTTGCCGAAAGACCGCTGCGTGCCCGCGAGCCCACTGGAGGCATCGCGGCGCGGACCTTATGCCTGCTTTGCGGCGCGAACCCCCGAAAAAACCGCCGCGCTGTATGAACGATTGCGCGCGGAAAATGTAATCGTCAGCCTGCGCGAAGGAAACCTGCGGATTTCTCCGCACGTTTTCAATACCGAGCGCGATATCGACAAACTTATTTCGGTGATCACTACCTGAAGATCAGGCGCAAACCGCGCTAGCGGTCGTTCGACGGCGCGCGAAACGGGATATGCACGATGGCCTCGAGGTCGACAGGCGTACCGTCCCTGGACGCTGGGCGAAATTTCCACTGACTCAGCGCTTCCATCGCATTCGCATCCAGTTGTTCGTCGATGCCGCGCACCAGTTCCACGCTGTCAACCGACCCGTCGCCGCGAATCACCGCATACAAGACAACTTCGCCTTCCACATGCTCGTTGATTAATGTAGGCGGATACTTTGGATCGTTCTTCTTGATCGGCACAGGCCCGGCGAGATCCGCTGAAGTCACCTGCGGGCCGGACTTCGCTCGCAGCTCTGAGAAATTCAATACCCAGCTGCCGGTCGCGCTGTTCAGATTCGGCATGTTGACGTACAAGGTGTAAATTTTTTTCGATGCGAATACCTGCTCAGGTTTTGCGCCCGGAGGAAGGGCGGCGAAATTCGGTGGCCCGGTTCGTTGCGGAATATCTTCAATTCGTGTGCGTGGATCGATTTTGGTAGTGAGCCCGCGTGCAGCCGAGGGATCTATTTTGGGCTGCGGATTCCCGCCCAAACCGGAAATTACGGTTTTCGGCGCGGGGTTTCCGCTGCTGATGCTCACCGTGGTGGAATCTTTGCCCGCGCCCCCTCCTGCAGCGGATCCCACCCGGGCGTCCGCTGCACCTATCGCGTCGCTATGTGGTGAACCTCTCTGCGTGCCTTCAGGAGAAATAGAGACGCGCGCCGCAAGATTTCCCTGCTGCGGTGGAACGATTGGCACTGGCGGGCCCGGTGTCGCGGATAGTGCAATCAGCGTCGACACATTCTCGTTCGAAGACGACTGGCGTGTCTGACCCACTTCCGGCGCGGGCACTACATCGCCCGCCGAAGCACGCTTCGCTGCGAGTCGTGGCGCGGCACCGGCATTTAATTCCAGTTTCGGGCGCGCTGGTGCGTTGGAAGAAGCCTCCATCATAATTTCCGATGGAGCGCGTTCCATATCGGGGACATCCGGCAATGGCGCTGCCGCGACCTTGGTAACGCGACGTTCGTTCGGATGAAGCTGAGCGAGTGCCTGCTCCGTGATTTCCATGCGCGGTTTCGCAGGAACTGCCGCCGACTGCAGCAGGACGATATTCGGCAGACGCGGAAGAATCTTCGGCGGAATTGCCGGGGCTACAGTATTAATTAACGTTTGGCGCGGGTGCGTGGGATGGGCAGTATCCGTGAAAATATGCTGGCGCGGATGGAACGCATCGCCTCCTTCGCGAACCGGAGCTTTAACGTTGTCGCTGCTCGGCACGGTATCGGTAGCTGGACTGGAGAGTTTCAGGGGCGGCAAATCATTTATGGGACCTGACCACGTCAACTGGAAATTTTCGAATGCTGGATTGTTACGAGGACTTGCCGGGAGCTGTGGCCACGGCATCGCCAGAAAAACAATGTGCCAGAGCGCGGCAGCAACGACCGCGCGGCGTGGAATGCGGCCGTCGATCCGGCAATCCCTAAAAAACCCCTGATTCAGAAATTTCTTCGACGCAACGGGACCGGTCACCAGAGCGCGCACGCTGCTGCCGAAACTTTGCCGAAAACTTCCCCAGCGGACGTCCAATTGAAGGTCGGGACCGCTTTGCACCGACGGCGGCGCAACTGGCGGAGCTTCCTGCGTTAAGAGACTAAGTGAGTTGCCGGCCCGGCCAAATGGCATATTTTATGATTATAGCGTGCTACGTAATTTCATCCCGGCCGGAACAATTTTTCAAATCGCCGGGGCGCATCTTGTGAACATAGATGTGGAGATAGCTTCAAGGGTTACACGGACGTTGCAAGTCGATTTGCACGCTAGCTGCCTGGACGAAAGAAGCTTAATCCCGCATCACCCTGACGAAGCACGCGGACGCGTCGCAGCCTTCCAATCGCTTCGGGCAAGTCAAAGTTGTAGCGATGTTCGGCAATTACGATTCCCTGTGTCGCCAGAAGATTCGCATTCTCCAAAAATTGCAACACTCGGGAATAATCGGTGGTCGCCGCGTACGGTGGATCGATGAATATGTAGTCGTATCGCGGATCGTTCGGCTTCAGGCGAGCATGTAGTGTTTCGAGCCCGCGCACCGCGTCGGCACATATTACCGTTGCGCCGGATTTCACTTCCAGAGAAGCCAGATTTTTGCGGATGAGCGCGGCGCCGGGCGCGTGATTCTCGATGAAGACGACCTGCTCGGCGCCGCGGCTGACCGCTTCGATTCCGACAGCGCCGGTGCCGGCGAATACATCGATAAACCGGGCGCCTGCAACTCCAGTGCCAAGCACGTTAAACAGTGTTTCGCGCAAACGATCACTGGTTGGACGCAGAGCCAGCCCTTTGAGGCTTTTCAGAACACGGCTGCGGTAGATTCCAGCGATGACGCGCATATCTTTTTTGTATTTCCGAAAACTCAGCCAATGCGCGCCAGATGATACCGGCGTTGCCAATGTTCCGGCAGCGCACGCAGAACCGTGCGCAATTCGTTGGTTTGCGCCGCATCGTCCGCCAATTTGAACGCTTCACGGCGCGCCAATTCCAGAAGTTCGCGGTCGCGTAGCGGATTGGCGAAGTGAAAGCCCATATCGCCCGACTGGCGCGTGCCGAAAAATTCGCCGGGACCACGCAGCTCCAGGTCGGTCTCGGCGATTTCGAAACCGTTCGCGGTGCGCACCATCGTTTCGAGGCGCGCGCGCGCTTCATCGGTCAGGTATCCCGGCGCCATCAAAATACAATGAGACTTCGCCGCGCCGCGCCCGATGCGCCCGCGTAGCTGGTGGAGCTGCGATAATCCAAACCTTTCCGCGTGTTCAACTACCATGACCGTGGCGTTGGGCACATCCACCCCGACTTCAACGACCGTAGTGGCGACCAATATATGTATTTCATTTTTTCGAAAACGCTGCATCACGTCTTCTTTTTCTTCGCTGGAAAGTCGCCCATGCAGCAGTCCCAGCTTCAGCTTGGGAAAAACTTCCCGCGACAACCGCTCGTATTCTTCGATGGCGGCCTTCAACTCCAGTTTCGATTCTTCGATTACCGGATAAACGATGTAGCCCTGGTGGCCGGATTGCACCTCGCGGCGCAGAAATTCCCAAACGCCGGGAAGATGCGGTTGCGTGGTCATGCGCGTTTCGATCGGCGTGCGGCCAGGAGGCAATTCATCGAGGATAGAAACATCCAGATCGCCATAGAGAGTGAGCGACAACGTTCGCGGGATGGGCGTCGCGGTGAGCACCAGCACGTGCGGCGCGTGGCCATGCTTGGCGGCTTTGTCCATCAAACGCTTTCGTTGCAGCACACCGAAACGGTGCTGTTCATCTATGGCGGCGAATCCGAGCCGCGCGAACTCCACGTTATCTTCGATCAATGCGTGCGTGCCAATTACCAGTTTAGCGTCGCCGGACTTGACGCTTTCAAGAACCGCGGCTTTGTCGCGAGCTTTCAGCCCGCTGATCAATAGTTCGATGCGGTATCCCGCAGGCGCCAGAATTCTTTTGGCCGCAAGGTAATGCTGCACGGCGAGAATTTCCGTGGGCGCCATAAGCGCCGCCTGCGTGCCATTTTCGATGGCGATCACCGCGGCTTGCAGCGCAATGATAGTTTTCCCACTACCTACATCGCCCTGCAGCAGCCGATTCATAGGCGAAGATTTTTCAAGGTCGCAGGCAATCTCACCGAGCACGCGTTTTTGCGCAGTGGTGGGCTTAAACGGCAAAATTCGCTTCAGAGCCTCGCGAACTTTATCTTCGCGAAGACGAAACGCGATGGCATTTTCCTTGCGCGTAGCCTTGCGATCCAGCGCCAGGCTCAACTGATACAGAAAAAACTCTTCAAAGATCAACCGTTGCTGTGCCGGAGAACGAAACGCGTTGAGCGCATCGATGGATTCGTCGGCAGGCGGAAAATGCGTGTGTATTAGCGCTTGCCTGCGCGTGGGATACGACAAACGCGCGCGCAATTCAGCCGGCAAAATGTCCGGCATGCTGGCATCGAGGAAATCGAGCGTGGCGTAAATCGCGCGGCGAATGGCACGCGACCCGAAAGTGCCGATGGCTTCATAAATCGGGACGATGCGGCCCACTTCCGTGGAATCCATTTGTTCGCTACTTAGCTCGATTTGCGGGTTGATCATTTCCAGGCGCGCGGGCCGCAATTTATCGATCTCCACCTTGCCGTGCAGGATCAGCAATTGCCCAGGCTTGAGGCGTCCTTCCAGATATCCGCCATGAAAAAATTTGCAAGGTAGAGACCCGGTGGCGTCCTGCACCAGCAAATGAAAAATTGCGTCGCGTCCACGCATGCTGCGCACCGCCTGGCCGCTCATCACCTTGGCGCGAATGGTGTATGTGCCATTCGGACGGATATCTTTAATATTGGAAAAATGGATGCGGTCTTCGTAACGGAATGGCAGGTACAACAGTAAATCTTCGAGAGTGTGAATGCCGCGCTTAGCCAGCAATTCCGCTCGTTGCGGGCCAACGCCTTTGATGCTGCTCACATTCGTCGATAGATTTGGCGTAGCCACGGTCGAAATAACTTGGTTTCTCCTGCGCACGGCGAAGGCTTATAAACCTTGCGGGCAGTTCGTAACTCCTATCTTTATATCATTCCTGCCGCGAACCATCGGGAGCCGCGAAACTTGCGCACCTGCTGTGCGTATCCTAGAGTGAGAATGCCGCGTACATCGCGGGGAGGCCTTCGTGTCCAGGGACCGTCTGACGTCTGCGGATAAGCGCGCGCTGGTGCTGTGGGTGGTGGCGGGAATTGTCGGCGCGTTGTTCGCATACAAATATTATTTCCGCGCGTTTCCGGAAGCCTCGGTGAATTTTAAAGTTTCGCGCAGTGAAGCGCTGACCCGCGCGAAACAATTTGTTGCGAGCCTCGGCGAAAACACGGAAGGCTACCAGTCGGTCATCGTTTTCGACGTCGACGACAACGCCAAGACCTACCTGGAACGCGAGCTGGGCCTGGAGCAGGCCAACCGCTTGATGTCGTCGGAACTGAATATCTGGTATTGGGACGTACGATTTTTCAAGCCGCAGCAGGAAGAAGAGTTTTTCGTTCGCGTCAATCCCGCCGGAAACATTGTTGGATACGAGCATCACGTGGAAGAGGCCCGAGCTGGAGCATCGCCTGATCGCACCTCCGCGCAATTTACCGCGCAGACTTTTCTTGATGCTAAAGCCGGGGTGGATCGTTCCGCGTGGGAGCTTTTGCCGGAAGAAGTAAATTCCACCAAACGTTCCAATCGGCTGGATTGGTCATTCACCTGGGAGAAGAAGAACTTCAAGGCCAAGGATGCACCTTATCGCTTGCAAGTGGCGTTACATGGCGACCTCATCGGCGGCAGCAAAGAATATTTGAAAGTGCCCGAAGCGTGGGAGCGCAGCTACCAGCAACTGCGTTCGACGAACGTACTTTACAACCAGATCGCCATTCTTCCTTACATTCTGCTGATGGGCAGTGCGCTATGGGTAGGCATTTCGCTGACGCGCCGCGGCCAGGCCAGTTGGATGGGAGCGATAAAACTCGGCGGCGTGATCGCGATATTTTTCTTTTTGATGCAGCTCAATCAATGGCAGTCAACGCGCGCGGATTACGATACGCATGTTTCGTACAGCAGCTTTGTAGCGCTGCAGATGGCCAAAACCATACTGGCGGCGATCGGCACCGGACTTATGGTGACGCTGGTGCTTCCAGGCGCCGAGCCGCTCTATCGTGGGTCGCAACCTGATCGATTGCGTCTGTCTAAAGCATTTACGCTGCGCGGGCTGCAATCCAAGGAATTTTTTTCCTCGGCGGTTGTGGGATTGTCGCTGGCTGCCGCGCATATCGGGTTCATCGTGGCGTTTTACATGTTTGGCAGCAAGGTGGGAATCTGGGCGCCGCAGGACATAAATTATTCCGACGCGATCAATACCTCTTTTCCATGGATTGCCGGGGTGGCGATCGGGCTGCTGGCCTCGACGAGTGAAGAATTTCTATTCCGCCTGTTTGCCGTACCGTTCGTCGCGCGCCTGACGAAATCCCGCGTGCTGGCGGTAATTTTGCCGGCATTTTCCTGGAGCTTCCTGCATAGCGCGTACCCGCAGGAACCTGGCTACACGCGCGGAATCGAAGTCGGAATCATCGGTATCGTCGCGGGCATTGTGCTGCTGCGATGGGGAATTCTCGCGACGTTGATCTGGCACTACACCGTCGACGCCTCTTTGGTGGGATTGCTGCTGGTTCGTTCCAACAGCATGTATTTCAAAATTTCAGGAGTGATTGTGGGAGCAGCGGCGCTGGCGCCGCTGCTGTTCTCCGGCATTTATTATTTATCGCGCGGTCGCTTCGAAACCGGCGAGGATTTGCTCAACGCCGCGGAGCCCGCTCCAGAGATCAGCTTCACCAGCGATAAGGCATCGGCGAGCGCATCGGTTGAAACAACCCGCGTCTACAGCGCGCTCACTCCCGCAATGATCGGTTTGCTTGCCCTCTGCCTGGGCGCTGGAGCGCTCCTGGCATGGCGCACCAAGCCGGCGGCGATCGGCGATTATCTGAAACTTTCGGTGAACGCGCGTACCGCCAGAATTCTGTCGGATGAAATACTCCGTCAGCATGGAGCCGATCCCGCGTCTTATCATCACGCCACGCTGTTAGCGAACGTAACCGATCCGGCGATCAACGAATTCCTCCGCGAACGAATCGGTACCGCCGCGTTGAATGAGATCTACGACAAGCGGGTACCAGGCGCGTTGTGGAAAGTGCGTTACTTCCGCGATAGCCAGCCGGAAGAGTTCGCGATTGTACTGAAACCAGAAGGTTCGTTGCATTCCGTACATCACACGTTGAGCGAAGACGCGCCCGGACCTTCGCTGACCAAGGACCAGGCCGCCGCGCGCGCCGAAGGATTTCTGCGCCATGAAAAACAGATCGACCTTTCGCAATGGACTCTGGTTGAATCGAAATCCGACAAGCACCCGCACCGGACCGATCACCTGTTGACCTGGGAAGAAAACCGCCCTCTCGATGCCGGGCCCGAACGGCAGAATGATGCGAAATCGCACGCGCATGCGCGAATGGAGCTGCAGGTTCTCGGCGATGAGGTCGCTAATTGCCGGACGTTCATCAAAATTCCCGACGACTGGCGCCGCCAACAGGAAGAACTCACGTTGCCTCGTGTCATTCTCTCCATAGCTTTGCCCGTGCTGGTTCTGGGCGGACTGATCGTCACCGCGCTCATTATTTTTCTCAAAAACCTGCGATCCGCATCGGCGCACTCTATTCCCTGGCGGCGCATCGGTTTGTGGTCCGTCTGGGGCTTAATTTCGTACGGCATAATTTTTGCCTTTGGGAATCGCATCGCCACTTTCCTGAACGCGTATCAAACGGCAATTCCCTTTAAAACCATGTTGGCCGGCATCGCCATCGGTGCGGTGATTGGCGGCCCGCTTTATTTCAGCGGTCTGGTGCTGATCTTCGGCGTGGCGTGGTATTACGCGCGGCAGGCGTTCGGCGAGGAACAATTGCCGGGATGGGCGGGCATGCCGGCTCTTTATTACCGCGACGCGCTGTGGATTGGTCTGGGCGGGACGGCCGCGCTCGTCGGTTTAAATCGACTGCTGGACACGCTGTCGGCGCACTGGCACACGTTGCACCGTGCCGTTGATTCTTCGTTTGGCGGCGACTTCGACGCCACGCTTCCAGTTGCATCCATTTTCGCAAATACCGTGTTGAAAGGCCTGCTGTACACCGGCGCCGTCGTCCTTGTAGCTTCTTTTGTCGCCGCGCAGATTAAGCAACCGCTGCTGCGAATATTGCTTTTTGTTGGCGGAGCGCTGGCGCTGGTAGGCACGAACTGGGGCACGCCCGGCGATTTTGCGAAACAGCTGTTGGCGCGCACGATCGTTCTGACGGTCCTGGTTTTCGGCGTGAAGTACCTAATCCGCTTCAACCTTTTAGGTTTCTTCCTCGTTGCGGCGGGCACTTCCCTGCTTGCCGCTGCCGCGGAATTGCTCTCGCAGCCGGACAGGTTCTATCACGCCAACGGATACGCAGTCCTCCTCCTGCTCATCGCGCTTCTGAGCTGGCCGGTCGTGGCCTGGCGCACAAAACCCGCAGTTGCGCCCATTTAGGCCTTCGGCACCCAACCGCAAACGCGGCGCAATTCACACAGGTTTAACCGAAAAAAGAGAAACAAAAGCACACCCGCGCGCGTTCTTATCAGTGGAAGCAACAAGGAAGCGATGCTCACCCATAGACTAATGATGCGTCCAAAGAGGGTAGCTGAACGGTCTAGGTGTGTGGCCGAATGAGCAGACTTGGGCTATGGTGTTGTGGCGTGAGCCACAACTCTCTGGCGCGCGAAGAGAAAGCGAACAATGTCGCTTCCACAATGGGCTTTGGCTTTGGCGGGTGAAACCGGCGGGCCGGATAGCGGGTCGCCGGCCCTCGCGGCGGTGACTTCTTTGCCGAACCTCGACGATCGGTCCCTAGTCGCGGAAGCACAGGTCGGCAACCGCGCGGCCTTTGAAGAACTGGTGCGCCGATATGACCGCGACGTTCTGCGGCTGGCGCTGAATTTGATGAAGCGTCCCGAAGACGCTCGCGATGTGTATCAGGAAGCTTTCCTCAAGGTCTACCGCAACCTCCACCGTTTCCGTTTTGAATGCAGCTTCTACACCTGGCTTTATCGCATTGTCACCAACGTGTGCCTCGATCATTTGCGCCGCCGCCAGGCGCGGCCCGAAGATCAGGCGCCGGAAAATTCCGCATATCACGAAGATGGCGTCACGGATTTTTTTGAGCGCCAGCGTGAACATCGTCCCACGCTGGATCCCGAGCGCACCCTTTTCGGATTGGAAATTAAAGCGCGCATCGCATTGGCCATGGAGCGGCTGTCGCCCCGCGAGCGCGTTGTTTTTGAGATGAAGCATTACCAGGGATTAAAACTTCGCGCGATTGGCGATGTCCTGGGAACCACCGAGGAAACGGTGAAGAATTCCCTCTTCCGCGCCACGCGCAAACTGCGCAGCGCGCTGGGAGAGTTGCGATGAACGCGCGAGAAAATTCGCGCTGTGCAGATATCGCGCCGATTCTTGTTTTCTATGCCTGCGACGAAGTGAATGACGACGAGCGCAAGCGCATTGAAGAACATCTGGCGCAGTGCGAATCGTGTTCGCAGCAACTCGCTGGAGACCGCGCGTTATGGGAAATGATGGGCGCAGCTCATCAACCCGCGTCGGAAATCGATTCCGCGGACGTATTGCTGGCAAAGTGCCGCAGTGAACTTGCCGAAACTCTGGATGACCTGGCCACGCCGCCTATCCGCGAGCATTGGCAACCGTTTGGTTGGGTACGGGAATGGATGGCGCTGCGACCGGCCTTGAGCGGCGCGCTGCTGGTTTTCTTCGGCATTCTGCTGGGCGCGCAGGTGATGCCCTGGCTGCAAAGCGGATTCCCCGGTAACACCAGCGGTCAGCCGGTCAATGTACTGGCTTCGCAAAAACTCACCGACGAACAGCTTTCCAAAATGGCTGTAGCTGGAGTAAATCTGTCGCCTTGGCCAAACGCCGCGCCAGGCACGGTGCAACTGCAATTGCGCGCCGAGCAGCCCATGGTGCTTTCCGGCAATGCGGACGATAGCGACATGCGCCGCGTTCTAACGTATGTGGTCGAAAATGGGGATCGCTTTGATGCCGGCGTGCGGCTCGATTGCCTGGATGCACTCAAAGCGCAGGCGCACGATCTGCACGTCCGCAGGGCGCTGATCATGGCCGCGCGCAAAGACCAGAATCCCGCCGTGCGCATGAAGGCGCTCGAGTCGTTGCGCGACTCCGCCTCCGATAACGCTGTCCGAGAGGCGTTGCTCGACGCTCTCACGCATGATGCCAATCCAGGAGTTCGCGTGGAAGTGGTCAACATGCTGGTGCGCTCTTTGGAGCACGATGGACAGAATCCGGAATTGCCGGAAGTCGCCATTCCTGCACCTCCTGCTGTTCCGGCAGTCCCTTCCGAAGGTATTTTCGAAGCGACGTCCTCCTTTGAATCTGGTGCGATGGTTTCGGATCCGTCCATTGAGCGCGTGATTCGCACTCTGGAAGAATTAAAGAAGCGGGATCCCAGCCAGTATGTCCGGCTTCGCAGCGCCGCCGCGTTGCGGCAAATTGGACCACGAGAGCTTCAGTAGTGATCCGCAGACTGAGTTGTAGAATTATGAAACTCCAATCGGCTGACAAATACCGGATTACGTTTTGCCGTGCAGCCATGATTGGCATGCTCGCGACAATTTTTTCCGTCGCGCCGTTCTCACTGCGCGCGTGGTCCGCAACCCATCCCGCAGCCGCGGATCCTACCAAGCTCGGCGACCCCGCTACCCCGCACGCTTCTGTTGACCGCAGCGGTGCGTTTGAAACTAAAGATCGCCTTACGCTGCGGCTGAACGCCGACCTGGGCTCCGTACGGATCATCGCACTGGACCCAAGCGCGCCTCCAGTCGTGCGCTACACCGTGCACATCGAAACAGATGCACGCGCGCCACTGGCGCAAACCCTGCTCGGAAAATATCTGGTTCGCACTAAGGCCACCGACGCCGGCGTAGAAATCGACGGCACGCTGCCGACACAAAGTGAACGAGGCGCGTCGGCTAGCGCGCAATTCTGGGTGCAATTTGAAATTGCCGTTCCTGCGGGCTACAACATTGACGTAAAGACTGACGGCGGTGACATCGAGACGCAGGATATCGGCGGCGCGGCCACTTTAATCACCCAGGGCGGAAATATTCGCACCGGTCGCATCGGGATGAGCAGTATGCGAGCCGCGCATAACATTTCCTCTACGCATGCCCTGGCAAAATTGCGCACCGAGGGCGGCCACATTCAGGTGCTCGACGTTGCCGGCGACTTGAGCGCATTCACCGGAGGTGGGCACATCAACACCGGAAGTGTTTCGGGCGATGCCACGCTGCATAGCGGCGGCGGACACATTCGCGCGGGACAAATTGGCGGACGCGCGGATCTGGATACCGACGGCGGAAATATAACCGTCGGGCAAGCAGGAAGCTTCGTCAACGTACGCACCGGCGGTGGTCAAATCGACTTTGGCGAAGTACGCGGGTCGGTTCACGCCCAAACTGGCGGGGGCGGAATTCGCATCATGTATGTTGCGGGCCCCATGGAAGTCGAGTCCAGCGGCGGAAGCATTTGCCTGACGCGCGTGGCAGGCGCGGTGCAAGCAGCCACCGCCGACGGCACCATCACCGCGTGGATCAATCCGGATATTGCGTCGCCGCACGACACCACCGTGCGACTTGCGGGAGCTTCGCAGCTGACTTCCGGAAACGGAGACATCGTCGTGTTTCTGCCGCGCAATCTTGCGGTGACTATCGATGCGCTGGTTGCCAAAGGGGGCGCGCATCGCATCGAAGCCGACCCCGCTTTGCACCTGGGTATTCAGACCGAACAAACCAGCAGTACAGGCCTCGTGCACGCTACCGGGGCGTTGAATGGCGGTGGCCTTCCCTTGAAATTGCGCACGACCGCGGGAAAGATTCGATTGCAGTTTCTGGATTCGGAGCCTTCACTGCGTGAATCGCGCATTCGCGAACAACAGGAGCGCCTGCGCGTTGTGGAAGTTGCGCGACCCGTTCCTAATCCCAATCCATGGCCCGTAGATTCTTCGTCCCCCCAACCTGGTGGACAAAACGACTGGCTGGAAAGCTGGATCGACAAGTTGGAAGTAGCCGTCACCGGAGGTCTGCGCGAGGATGCCGACGATTTTCAGAAGCGCCTGATCTCCTCTCCTCATCCCGTGTACCCGGCGCTTGCCCAGCGCGTTGGAATTCAAGGCATCGTTAAGTTGCAGGTGCGCGTTTTAAAAAATGGCAACGTGGAAGTGATCAAATTGCTCCAGGGTGAGCCGGTGCTCGCCGATGCCGCCATTGCCGCCGTCAAGCAATGGCGCGGGAAGCCCGCGTGGGTAAATGGCAAGCAGATCGACGTGATCTCGACCATCACATTTAATTTTCAGCTGAACTGAGTTCTCGTTGTGCGGATTTTTCCGGGTAGGCGCAAATAATTTTGGATTTGTTTCGGGTTCTTCGGGCCAGGTGAGTCAGAAAACTCCGAGGGGTGGAACATCGATGCTTCGACATGCGCTGAAAGTAGCTTTGGTTATATTTGCGGTGGGCACAGCTTGGGCCGCGCCTGGTTTCGCCATCAGCAAAGACTTTGATCAAAGTTATCCATTGCAGCCCGGCGGTTCCTTCGAGCTGCAAAACGTCAACGGAACCGTGGAAGTGCAGGGCTGGGACCGCGATGCCATAGAAGTTCACGCGGTTAAGACCGCCAAGACCAAAGAGGCGGATCTGGAACGCGTCTCCATCGAAGTGGACGCAAAACCCGGCGCCGTTTCTGTGGTTACGCGCTATCCGCAAAACGAAGGCGTGGAAGTCGCGGTCGAATACGTAATTCACGTCCCGCACAGCGCGCACGTGGAGCACATCGGCACCGTGAATGGCACCCTGCGTGTCGCCGGAGTCGAAATGGTCGAAGATCTACACACCGTCAACGGCAATATCGAAGTTTATGAAGGCGGCGGCGCGATTCACGCGCACACGACAAATGGCAATGTTCATCTGGAACTTGCGCACTTCGCAGCAGCGCGCAACGGAAAGAGCGAAGCCACGGCCGAGACCACCAACGGATCGTTATTGCTGGCGGTTCCGTCCGATGCACAAGTTGACCTGGATGCACGCTGCTTAAACGGCAATTTCTTTTCCGAGCTGCCGCTGTCGCTGGAAACCACTCTGCGACCTCGCGAAATACACGGCAAGCTGGGCGCCGGCGGCGCGCCGATTCACTTGCACACCGTAAATGGCGCGATCCGAGTGGTCGTTTTGCGGTCAACCGTTTAGCGTCTGCTGCGTCTAAGCAGGTATTGGAGGAAGTGCTATGAATAAAACGTTTTGGACTGTGGCCACTGGTGCAGCGGCGTTAACTGGTGCACTAATCGCGGCTCCGGGATACTCCGCCCATTCCCGGCCACAAGAAATGCCCGCGCCTGAAGTGCAGACATTCAATTTTTCCATGGGAGACGAAGGCGCCAGTTGGCTGGGCGTTGAAATTCAGGAAGTGACCGGTGAGAAAGCCAAAGAATACAAATTACCTGCGGAACGTGGAGCGCTGCTGGCCAGAATCGCTCCGGACAGTCCCGCTTCAAGAGCCGGCCTTAAAGAAAACGATGTCGTGACGGAAATTAACGGCCAGCACGTGGAAGGTGCGATGCAATTTCGGCGCATGATCCGCGAGACTCCAGCTGGCCGCACGATTCAGTTGACGGTGTGGCACGACGGACGAACGCAGACTGTAAGCGTCACGCTAGGCAAAGCCGAAGAACTGCATAGGGAAATGATGCAAGTGGCTCCCGGCAGATTTGCGTTTCACGTGCCGGACATGCCGGAGGTCCGTGAGCTGCCGGAGATGCCGGAAATTCCCGACATTCCGCAAATGCCGCCGATGGGTTGGGAAGGCGCATTCATGTTCAACGGCCATGCTCGACTGGGCATCGACGCGGAAGATTTGAACGGACAGCTGGGCGCATTTTTTGGCGCTCCCGAAGGTGAGGGCATCCTCGTTCGCGGCGTTACTTCAGGCTCGCCTGCCGAGAAGGCGGGAGTGAAAGCCGGCGACGTCATTACATCGCTGAATGGCGACCGTATCCGCTCGGTAGGAGACTTGCGACAGAAACTTTCCTCAAGAAGCGATGAGAAGGAAACGACCGGCAAGGATTCCAAGGGCGAAGCGACAAAGAGCAAAAATACGAGCGTTAAACTCGGCGTTCTGCGCAACAAAAGCGAGATCTCGCTGACCGTGGAGCTGCCGGAAGCTACGTCAAAGGTAAAACATATCGTTACGCATCGCACCCATATTTAGATTCTTTCGCGTAAAAAGGCCCGGGTGAAATATGCCCGGGCCTTTTTTTGTGTGCGAGGGCCTCAGGCTCAGCGTTGGCCCTAAGAATCTTTTCCGCCCGGACCATACTTTTTTGCCAATCGGACAGGTCTTCGCAAACTTTCTATAACGCCGCCGCGTTTCACTTCATCTGAAAGCCAATCTTCCTGGGTGGGCGATAACGTTAGCCGCAACAAATACGCCATGCCCGGCAGAAATCCGCCGCGCATACGCATGCGAAACCCTGCGCGACTCAACAATCCTGGTTGCACGCGACCGCCGGACGGGAGCCATGCCGTAATTTGCGCCGCCATACTTCGTGCGGCCGAATCTCTGTCTATGGCCGTGGACACCGGCTGCGGCAGCGAGGCCTGCACTAAATCCCGCGCCAGCAGCAACCCGATATTCAGCATACGTTCCGCGCCGATCGCGCGGGCCGACGCAAAAGTTCGCGCCCAGCTTAAATCCGCTTGCCGCGTTACATACGCGGCAACATCCGAGACTAGTGTTAGCCGTTCCCAGAGATGTTTGGCGCCGTGAATGCAAATTAGAACTAGCTCGTCCTCGGGCGAAAGCGCTGGGATTGCATGGCCGTCGATCAGCACTTCCGCGCGCCTGGCGAAAAATTCCTCAATGGGCAGCAGCCGCGGGAAATAACGCATCGTCCGCTCCGTGTGCAGCTCCACAATCAACGGTGAGCTCGTTCGCACAAACAGATATTGCCCCGGAATTTTTTCCGCGCGGATGGCCTCGAGCGAAATTTCTCCTTCGTAACCAGCTGCGGTCATCAACTCCGTCGCCCGCCCGATGTCACGGTGACGCAAAAGCAGGTCGAGGTCGCCGTAATTCCTGGCTCCCGGATCGCCGTAAGCGCGCGCCGCCAGCGCGGGACCCTTCACAACCATCGTCTCCAAGTTCGCGGATCGAAATATTTCTATCAAACGAAATAGCTCCGCGGTCAGTTTCAAGGTAGAGACGATTTGTGCGCGGTGCCTTTCCCGGATTTGCTCCACGATGGGCGGTGGGATCACATCCTCAGGGGCGTTTGAAGCACGCGCGGCGAACAACGCAATTACTCCGTGCTCAACGGCCAGCGTGAGCAGCACCGGCAAATTCGACGCGCAAAGTAATTCAGGAAAGCGGGAAGGGTCACGATGGGGAGACGCGCACTCCAGCAGCGCCGCCCATTCAGGAGAATGGATATCAGTGGCCTCCGCTATGTGGGTGCCGCTTTTCTGCGCGTTTGACACAGGAAACCCCACGATCAAGCGGAAGCTGTACGCGGTAAATTTTTGTCGCCACTGTACATGATCAATTTGGCCACTCGCACAACACCGTCGCAACTTCGCTCCGCACAAATAAAAAAGGCCGGCTCCGAATGCGAAACCGGCCTGAACAAAGATTCGATCATCACTTCAGATCACGGCTTCTTTTTCCGCACATTCACCTTGGTGTCGATTCCCGGCGAAATCTGCTGCAGTGCTTCCAGTCCGAGCTTGGCCTGCGCTCCGTAACTGTTCGGCCCGCCGTTGGGATCCAGTTCCACGGCCTTTTGATAAGCCTCCACCGTTCCCGGTTGAATAATAAATTCCAGCTTGTCGCCGTTCTTCTTGGTCTCCATCGATCCGACCAGCGCCGCGCCGAGCAAATACCATACCTGCGCGCTCTTGGGTTCCAACTCGCTGGATTTCTTCAGCGGTTCGACGGCTTCCTTCAAACGGCCGGCATTATACAAACTGATTCCGAAATTGCGCCATGCAGTCGCCGCATTCGCGGGATCCAGTTCCGCGCTTTTCGTGTACGACGCCCGCGCATCATCGATTTTCCCGGCACGTGCCTGCACATTTCCCAAATTATTGTGATAGCCGGGAACGTCCGGCTTGGCGGCCACCGCTTGCTGGTACGCGTTAATGGCATCGTCGTTGCGGCCCGCGAGGTCATACGCTTCGCCCAGCTTGGCCCAGATTAAATGTTTATTGGTGTCTTTTTCCGAGGCCGCTTGTTGTGCCGCGTTAAACTCCGCGGCCGCCTGCGTGGAAAGATCGGCAACTTTGGCTTTCATTGCATCGCGCTGGTCAGCGGGAGCTTTTTGCAAATCGTCTTTAGCTTTTCGTTCCTGCTCCAGCAGCGCATTACCGGCGGTAAAATGCGTTTTCATGCCCTCGAATTTGTTCTTTTCCTCTTCCGCCTTCTTGGCTTGCTCGGCGTATTGCGCGCCCTGTTTTCCCACCACATCCTTAAAGTTCACGTCCGCTTTCGCTTCGTTGCCGCTTTCCACGCGGACTTGCATTTCATACCCTTTATTTGGTGGGGGAAGTTGTACCGCCACGTTATAGACTCCGGGCCGCAAGTTACGAAAAATGTAGTTGCCATCCTTGTCTGTCTTGGCGTCCTGCTTGGCGCCCTGATCATTGACGATCTGGATGCCCATTTCCGCCCATGGCTTACCGGTCACGTCAAGAATCTGTCCGTGTATCGCGCCGTCATTTTGCGCGGCGGCGCGCGGCGCCAGGATGGATATTAATAGCGCCACACTGCAGACGCTCAACACCCACGATTTTGCGAATTTCCTCATGCTCGATTCTCCTTTGCGCAGCCACTTCCTACCTGGGCGGGATGCGCTACATTATCGCTGGATTGGGGTCGAGATTCCAAGCGTGCGCTCGGCAGGAAACCGGTAAGAAATGGGGTCGCGCAATTCGGCCTCCGCAAACGCGCGAAGACGCAGAACGCAACTGTCGCACGTGCCGCATGCGAAGTCCTCATTCTGGTAGCACGACCAGGTTAGATGCAGCGGAGCATTCAACTCGATGCCCGTGCGAATAATTTCGTTTTTCTTCATTCCGATCACCGGAGTCACAATCTCGATCCGGGTTTCCGGTCGCGTGCCAACCCTAATCAATTCCTGAAACACTCGGTAATATTGCGGCCGGCAGTCGGGATAACCCGAACTGTCTTCCGCCACCGCGCCAATGTAGATAGCGTTCGCGGCAATAACCTCCGCCCAGCTAACCGCCACGGAAAGAAAATGGGCGTTTCGGAACGGCACATAGGTGACGGGAATTTCTTTATTATCGGAGTCCGGCACGCCAAGTAAATTTTCCGGGACTGCAATATTTTTATCCGTAAGCGCGGAACCACCGATCGCGCGAAAGTGATCGAGCTGCACGATTAACCGCCGTTTTATTTTGTAAAAGTCCGCGATGGCTTCAAAGGCCTGGCGCTCGCGCTGCTGGGTGCGTTGCCCATAACCAGCGTGCAGCAAAGCGACGTTGGACGTGCCGTGCTTTTGTACCGCAATGGCCGCGCACACACACGAATCCATGCCTCCGCTGAGAAGCACCACCGCTTTTTCTGTGTCAGGCATTGGAATTTCTCATACGCCCTTGGTCGCGGGATCCCACACAAATTTGTGCAGTTGCAGTCCCAATCTCACTGGCAAGCCATCCGCGAGCAGCCATTCCACCAATTTGCGCGGTTCCAGTCCCGGCCATTTCCCTTCCGGTCCTTCAAACACCGGGGAAAACAATACCTGGCGCACGCGCTGCGCAAGACGATGTTGCGAGGTGAACTCCCGGGCAAATTCATAGTCCCGCCGAGTGGAAAGTACGAACTTCACTTCGTCGTTTTCACTCAGCACTTCAAGATTGCGCATTTCGAAAACGTCTGGCTCGCCGGAGTCCGGGCACTTCACATCCATGATTTTAATTACCCGCTGCGGCAACCGGCCGGCATAGCGCTCGCCGCTGGTTTCAATCATGACCGTGTAGCCTGCCGCCAGCAGCGTTTCCGCCAACGGATAAATCTCTTCCTGCAGCAGCGGCTCGCCGCCGGTCAATTCCACCAGCGGCACGATTGCCGTGCCTTCCGCCAGGCCGCGTCCAGCCAATTCATCGACACGCGCGGCGACTTCCGTGACGTTCATTTTCGTGCCGTCGTGAAATGCATACGCCGTGTCGCACCACGTACAACGCAAATTGCATCCCGTCAGGCGCACAAAAATGCACGGCAATCCTGCGCGGGTGCCCTCGCCCTGGATGGATTTGAAGATTTCGGTTATGAACATGGCGTGAAGAAAATATGCTCGTTCGAAACGGTCACGGCACGCGGGTGGACTTGCGAGCCGCTCGTTTTCCCAGCCACCAGATGGCGCCGAAAAAAAGCGTTACGGCGATGACCAGCCGCGGATATCCCGGCGGATATCCCAAATGCCGCAGAACCACGATGTAGCCCAGGGCCACCAGCAAAACCGGAATCATGATAATCAGCAACGAGCGATTCATTGTTTAGCACCGCTCCCAAGGCTTGTGGCCAGACGCAAAGTTATAATTACTTACCAGGCCGGTATTGCGCCCTGCTGGTGTCCGTCTCCCACAAAATTACGTCTGTTACATGGGCTCCGGCCGGCAGGCCCGGCAATTGCCGCGTCACTTCATCATAAAAATATTTGGCCAAATTTTCCGCCGAAGGATTGATGGTCTTAAACGGCTCTAAATCGTTCATGAATTGATGATCAAGCCGTCCCATGATTTCCCGGATTACCCGCTTCAATTCCGTGAAATCCAGCAGCAACCCAATCGCGTCAAGTTGTGGGCCCTCAAGCGTCACGCGAACGCGATAATTATGGCCATGGACATTTTCACACTTGCCCTTGTATCCGCGCAGGGCGTGGCCGGCCGAAAATGTTTCTTCCACACTGACTTCAAACATCATGCCCTCTGACTTGTGCAGCCGAAAGCCGGAATCGATAAGCGGGCGATAAGCCGCGATTAGTTCAGTCGCGGCTAATCAGGAAAACTTTTGCGGTTCCAGAAAACGCGCAACGTCCGCCGATTGATGCGTGATCCGGTAGTTCGGCAGCGATTCCAGAAAAATTTTACCATAGGGCATGCGCTGGATGCGTGTATCCAGGAGGGCCAGTACGCCGCGGTCGGTCTTCGTGCGAATAAGCCGCCCGAATCCTTGTTTTAATGCCAGCACCGCTTGCGGGACCTGAAATTCCGAGAAAGCGTTGCGCCCGTCGTCCTGCAAAGCGCGCACCCTCGCCGCGACAATCGGATCGCTAGGAACAGCGAACGGTAAACGATCAACGATGACGCACGAAAGTTGCTCGCCCGGAACGTCCACCCCTTGCCAGAAACTTGACGTGGCAAACAAGACGGCGGCCGGAGTATTTTTGAAACGCTCCAGCAACACCGAACGCGGCGCAGTGCCTTGCAACAGCAGCGGGAAACCTACGCGCGTCCGCACGCGTTCGAACAAATCGTTCATCTGCGAATAACTGGTGAACAAACAGAAAGCGCGCCCCTGGCTGTGCTCCAGCAACTGCACGATTTCATCCGCCGCTTTCGACTGAAACCCGCCATCGCGCACGTCCGGCATTTTCAGCGGCAAATACAACAGGGCTTGCTCGGCATAGTCGAACTCCGGAGGCAACTTGCGCTCTTTCACGTGGTCGACGCCCAGCCGCTGGCGGATAAACTCGAAGCGCCCGCCAACGGTCAGCGTGGCAGAAGTCAAAATCACGGTGTCGAACTGCTCAAACAATCGCTCGCGCAGGATTTGGCTCACATCGATGGGCGTCGCGGTTAAGAACACGCCCTTATTCCGCCGCTCGTACCAATACACATAATTTTTTTCGTTCGATTCAAACAGAAATCCGAGCTCCTGCCGCAGCTCGAAGCTGCGCCGCGCAATGCGCAATAACTCTTCCGGTGTTTGCGCCATCGCGGCAAACTCAGTTTCCAATCCCTTGAGTGCCGTGACCATGGCATCGTAGCTTTCCCGATGCTGCTCCAGAAAAGCGTGGCGTTCGTTTTGCGCGAAGGAAAACCGCCCGTCGCGCGCCGGAAAAGCCTCGAAAAACGCCCGCGTCTTTTCGCGAATCCGCTGCGTGCGCCGCAGGATCGATGGCGTACCCAGGTGCAGCAGCCGGAGCGACAGGTCGGCATCCCGCGCCAGTTCCTCAAAACGATAATTCGAAATTTGCCGCCCAAAGTAATCGCTGGCCACGTCTTCCATCTCATGTGCTTCGTCGAAGACCACTGCGGAATATTCCGGCAGGATGCTGCCGAAATCATCCTGCTTCAGCGATAAATCGGCAAAAAACAAATGATGGTTCACGATAATCAGGTCGGCTTCTTTTGCGCGCTGGTGCATCGCGGTGACAAAACACTGATTAAAGTGCTCGCATTTTTGTCCCGTGCAGGTATCTCGCCGCGCATCCAGGCGCGTCCACAAATCCGAATCATCGGCGAGAAACGTCAACTCGCTGCGGTCGCCGGTTTCGGTCAGTTTCGACCACTCACGAATTTGCCGGAAGGAATCGATCTCCTCCATGCCCTTCAATAAAGGCTGTTCGGCCATTTGGTGAACTCTGGCATGGCACAAAAAATTCGACCGCCCCTTCATCACCGCAACTTTAAGGTTTGGCGCGAAGTGTTTCTGCAAAAAAGGAATGTCTTTTTGATAAAGCTGTTCCTGCAAGGACTTTGTAGCCGTGGAAATCACTACGCGGCGTCCGCTGCAAATCGCTGGGATCAAGTACGCGAGCGTTTTGCCTGTTCCAGTGCCCGCTTCAACAATGGCGTGATTGTGGCTTTCGAAGGCATCGTGCACCACCTCCGCCATCTCCAGTTGGCCGGGCCGATGTTCGTAGCCGCCGATCATGGACCGTTCGAGCAAGCCGCCCGGTCCAAACACATCGCGCATTGAGGGCTGACTGGAAGACCTGCTGTTAGATCCCTGATTCGCCTTTAATTCATCCGCGCCTGGGCTTGCGCCCGCGTCTTCCCCGTTTGCCGCGTGACTCCGTTCGGCAGATTGCTGCAAGCGGCGCGCGGCTTGGGGAGCCTGCCCCGAATCATCAAAAGTCGCCTTGACTACGCGCCGTGGCAAATTCAATCCTTAAATCGTTGTGAACGCAAACGAATCGTTACCTTAACATACCCTTCCGACGACGGTCAGAACGCTAGCGGCGTCAGCCGCTCGGCGCAACGTCCCTTTAGCTTTAATACTTGAACACCTCGCAACGTTTCGCCGTTATACCATTGGCGCTTACAGATACAGTTTAGTGAGTTATGTCCGGCGGTCATAGATAGCGAAAAAAACGCACTCGCACGTGGGGTGGCAAATGAATTGCAATAACTCTCTGGGATTTCTTGTTCTCCTGTCTGGAGCGGCTCTTGCGGCTTGCAGCGGGGCTCCGAACGGCAGCAGTACCGGCGGGGGTGGCAGTCAAAGCGCCAACTTGACCGTTACCATGACCTCTTCGCCATCCGTCTCCGTAACGAACGCATCAGTGCTCGCGGCCAACGTCGGAATCACGGGGATTACTTTGAATCCCGTCACCGGCAATCCCGTACCTGTAACCCTGACACCCGCAATCCATCCCGTCGATCTCGCGCGTTTGCAGAGCGACACCGTTTTTCTCGGTTCACAATCCGTCCCAGCAAATACTTACAACAGTGCAACGATCACGTTTGGTGCGCCCATTCTGACCATCGATAACCAGTCCGGCTCCACGATCAATGGAACATGCGCGACCGCTACGATCTGCCAGCTGGTTTTGACTGCGGGTTCCGCGCAAATACTTTCCGCACCGTTCCCTCTCACACTCATCGGAGCGCAAAAAGCCGGTCTTTCGTTCAATCTAAATTTGAACAACGCGCTGACACTCACTGGCGGAACATTAGCTTTGAACTTCAGCGCGGCAAACGTTTTTACCGCGCACACTCTTCCGCGATCAGGAACGCCATCCGGCGCTCTCGACCTGATCGAAGATTTCGTTGGAACCGTTACGGCCAAAACCTCCAGCTCTATAACAATTCAGTCCGGCAATGGCATCTCGTTGCAACTGAATCTGCCGGCCGCGCCGATCATCGAAGATCCCCGGGGATTATGCGCTGCTTTGAATGCCACCTGCCTGGTGGCCAATCAGACAGTCGTCAGTGTAGATGCCACGGTGAATACCGACGGAACGTTGTCGCTGGTTTCCGCCGATCTTCTCGACGCCGTGCCACGGGACGAATTGGAAGGGACGCTACTGTCCAGCGGCACTGCCGGGAAATTCTTACTGGTGCTCAGCAACAAAATTGTGGCGAGTGGGAATGCGACACTAGCATCGGCGAATACCGGAGACATTTTTCTGGTTACGCTGAGCAGTCCGACATTCAGCGTGGACTCTGACGAATTCTTCAACAACGCCTCTTTCCCCGCGAGCACGGTCAACGCGCAATTCGCCAGCGAAGCTGCCCTGGTAGACGGGCAAGACGTGATGGTCCACGTTACGGCCGCCACCGGCAGCGCCGGCGCGGGTAATCAGGACGTTACCGCCGATGAGGTGCGCTTGCGGTTCACGAGTACGACCGGCACGATCGTCAGCGTTTCCGGCCGGGCTATTACGCTGAACAGTCTTCCTCCGTACATACCTTTTATAACCAGTCCTTCCGCGGACACGATACAGGGTGCCACAAATTTTGACGGCGTAAGCGACGTGAACAGCCTCAGCGCCGGCAATAAAGTATCCATCCGCGCGCTGCTGTTAAGAAATTCGCTGTTTAACTTCTATGCCGCCAAGGTTCGTTTGCAGCCATAACCTCCGCGCGGCACAACAAAATGGGCGCGCTCCTGAAACTCTGGAGCCCGCCCATTTTGTTTTATTCCGATGGTCGCAATTGAAAACTAATTCTTAAGCAGGTTGCGGGCTTCCAATGGTGGTATTGGGCGGCAGCGACGGCGGTATATTCGACGGCGCTACCGGAGCAACGGCATTCACTGCGGGGTTGAAGCGCCGATAAACCGCCAGGGAAATTGCTCCCATGCCCCACAACAAGACGCCCAACTTTATCCATCCGCCCATGTACGGAATCATCTCCGCCACACGAACCAGAATGACGCCGACGACCATGCGGCCGATCAACTGCCACATTTCCCGGGTGTGTCCCATTAACCATTGCCCGACGATGGCGCCCACAACGAGCTGGGCGCAAAACAACAGCATGATCCACAGGGCGAACGCGGAAATTCCGATCAGCAATCCGACCACGGTGATACAGGCAATAAACGCGGCCACCGGAACGGAGAACAGAACTAACAACCCTAGCGCCAGCGACACGCCGTAGCGCTCGGCGGAGTCCACCGTATCGCGGGTAAATGCCGGCATCAGCAAAAACAGCACAAGCCCAAACAAAATAACCGCCGCGGTCCAGATCACGCGCCAGACATAAAATTTGCTTTCCGCGTATTCCGGCCGATGCTCCAGCCTGCTGAATTCCACGGGCGACGCAAGCTTCGCGCGGGAAGAAACCTCGGGCGGATTCTTACCCTGAAATTTTACCGGGCCATCCACCTCCGCTCCTGACCCGATCGATAACGTTTCGCCTTTTGCCTGTACCGAGCCGCCGACCGTGCCGGAAATATTGGTGGCCTTGCTGAAAATCAGCAAATCTCGCCCGAGTTTTCCATCGATAGAAAGCGTATTCACGAAAGTGGTCATGCTGCCGCCGACTTTTCCCGCGGTATCCACGGTGATGGACTCCGCGAAGGAAGTCATATTCTTGGCGACGCTCCCACTGACCAGGGTGGTGTTCGTAAAGGACCGGACGTTGCCGTCCACCTGGCCGCTGATGCGGACGACCTGCGCAAACGCAATCACGTCGCCGGTAATATGGCCTTCGATGTCCGCGTTTTGGCAGAACAGGAAAACATCCCCATCCACGCTGCCTTCGATTTTCACGTGATGGCCAGTCGTAAAAAGATCGCCCTTGATGGTTTCGTCTTTCTCGACTTTCACGGTATCGCCACGCCGAATTTCCGAGGCCATCGCCGGAGAAGACAAAGTTGCGGCGGCGCAAATTCCCGCCACCATCATGGCGAACGCCGAGCCACGGCGCATCCTCCGCCGTAAAAACATCATTCCGAATCCCGCAATCATCAGCATCGCCATAACCTCAAGTATCGTAACCATCGATTGCCATCCTTTCCAGAAGGCGCCCTGAAAGATCAACAGGCCCAGAAGATTGCTGCCGCCAAATCCCGCTTGCTCAAATCGCTGCTCCAGCGGTTCCACGTATCCGGTATATAAAGCGTACGCGCCGGTAGCCGCCAGGCCGAGCGCCGCGCCCCAGATCCATTGCATGGATTTTCGGGCGCGTTCCTGAAACGCCACCAGGCGCGAAGGCAATGGCTCGTCCGCCTCCAGCATGGCGCGCGTCAATAATCGGGACTCACGCTCCAGCGCGCGCAGCAACGTGCGGCACTGCGGGCAATCCTGTGTGTGAGCCGATACTTCCTGTCCGCGCCTGCGATCCAGTTGCCCTTCCACATAGAGCAGGCAAGTCATCTCGTCGAGATGCTCACCGTCGTGCTCAGTGTGAACGTCGGGGAATTCATTCATAGGTTCCCTCCTGCCGCAAGCGCTGCATTTCCTTCCAACGCCTGCCGCAGTTCGTGCCGGGCGCGCAACAGAACGACGCCCACAAAAGCGCGCCGCACGCCGAGCTCATCGGCAATTTCGTCATAACTCATGTCCGAGTAATACCGCATCACCAGCGCCATGCGCGCGCGCTTTCCCAAAGTGCCCAGCGCCTTCCGCACTTCCACGCCGCTGCGCTGTTCGATCAGGCGGTCCAGCTGGCTGGGATCGGGATGCTCCAGCGGAATACTATCGGTGTCCTCGGTTTCCTTATCCTGGCGGCTCTTGCGTCGCCGCAGCGTGTCCCAGCAGTGGTTGGCCGCGACTTTGTACAGCCAGCTGGAAAACGGCCGGGTGGGATCGTACTGCGACAGCTTCCCTCTCAGTTTCATGAAAATTTCCATGGTAGCGTCTTCAGCATCTTCGCGCGTGGGAAGTGCCCTGCGGCAAAACCGGAAAATCGCGGGCGCGTAATCGTGGTACAGCTCGCCCCAGGCCTGGGCGTCTCCTGCCCGGGCTCGAGCGATTGCCTCCGTCGGTTCTGCTATGCCCGGCGAACTCATCCAGCCTGGTCTCAGACCTTCCATAAACTAGTACGCAGCGGAGCGACAAGAATTACATGGCGTGACGTTGCCAGCCCGTCCCTAAGGGAAAACGCACGCCGTCCAGCGAGGTAGCGGAGTTCAAAAGCCGCTCCTGAACTCCCGAACTGGCAGCACTGTACCAGAAAAGTACAACGGCCCGGCAGTTTCGCCGGGCCGTCGATCGAGAATGGTTAGGTGCGGTGCAAGCCGCTGGAACGCGGCCGTTGACGGTATTGGGGCGCCGTTAAAAACTGATTTTCGCGGCGATCTGAAGACCCCTGGGCCCCCCGCTGCCAAGAAATGGATAGCCAATTCCTACGTCTCCAGTGGCCGTCAGGCGCAACGAACCTATGGACCTGCCATTCGGTCCCACGCCGTTCGGAGCAGCATCGGCGATGAACAATGGCAAATAGGGGTTCGCAAAATTGGGGTGGTTGAAGAGGTTATATGCCTCAAAACGAAGTTCCAGTTTCACGTGCTCCGTGATTGCTGTGTCCTTATAGATAGAAAAATCAAACTGGCGAAAGTGTGGCCCGATTAGAGAATTACGTCCCTCATTCCCGAAATGGCGGCTGCCCGGGATGCATGTGCCCGCAAAGCCATCGCCGCCACTGGCGGGATAGGTGCATGGAGCAGCAAAGGATGTGAGGTTCAGAAAGTTTCTGGGATCGCTCTGATTGTAGGTGATCGGCCCTACAACGTCAGGGCGACCGAAAAATCCGCCGCTGCCGTCGTAGTCGTCCTGGAAGTTGTAATTCAAGTGAAAGGGCTGGCCGGACTGCACCGTAACAATGCCATTCACTCCCCACCCGTCGGTAACCCGCTGCCAGCTTCCTTTGTGATTTGGAAACTGGTAGATGAAGTTCCAGGTCAACCGATGGCGAACGTCAAAGTTGGAATTGCCACGATTAAAGGCCAGCGGGGCGGTGCTGTCGTTGGGTTGCGAAGCATTGGGAACAAAGTCTTCGCCATCACTGGAGTCATCAATGGAATGCGACCACGTGTAGTTCAACGTAGAAGTCAACCCGCGCCAATCATTCACGCGCAAGCTGGTTTGCAACGCGTTGTAATTGGAGTTGGCGGAAGATTCCTGATAGTTGATGTAAAAAAATGGAGAAGCCGTCAAGCGGCGCGGCACGGAACCGTCGTTGATGCACACGCACCCGAGATCCGCTGCGGTAATCTGCGCTTGGCTGGGCTGATTGATGTCCCGGAAGCGAAATAGTTTGTGGCCGTTGGAGGCTACATAGCCAATCTCCAGCACCGTTTTTTTGGACAATTCCTGCTGGAAGTTCAAATTGAAATTCTGCATGTATGGCGTGCGAATGTTGCGGTCGACTCCGAAGGCATCCGCCATAGACGTCACAGTGGGGAAAACCGGAGCGGTAATGCTCAACGGAAGCGCTTTACCGCTAGCGTCCGTGGCTACCAGGGCAAAGGAAATGGGGTTGGGGCCAAAGCCCGCGTACGCGGGACCCGGATCGAAAATGCTGTTGAACGGCAGATGCCCCATGAACATATCCTGCGAAAACGCGTCATAGAAAATTCCATAGCCCGCGCGCACAACGGTTTTGCCCTTGCCGGTTACGTCCCACGCTGCGCTGATGCGCGGCCCAACGTTGTTGTAATCAGGTTCGTACAAGCGGCCCTGGCCAACGAGTACTCCCAATCCCGTACTGGGATCGATATTTGTGAAGTTTCCGTGCTTCTCCTGCACGATGCCGAAATAGTCGTAACGCACGCCCACGTTTATGGTGACGTTTTTCTTCCACCGGAAACTGTCCTGAACGTAAATAGCATGAGAATTTTCGAAAGTATTGCGATTCGTATTTCCCTGTGCCTGTGTAGAACTGAAAATACTGGGCTTGGGTACGCCGGCGATAAAATCGGAAAAAGAAGCAAAACTGAGTTTGCCGCGAAAACCGCGATTGAAGATCTGCGAAATGGAAGTGCGGCGGAATTCGTAGCCGAACTTGATGTCATGCTTCCCGACTTTCGAGGAAATGTTGTCGATGAAGTGCCAGTTGGTGTCCACGCGTTGCCGCGGATCGCCATTGTCCGCGCCCAATGGCGCTACGCCGGGCACGTTAATTTTTGGTAGCCCCAGGTTATAAAGATTGGCATTTGGCGTTCCAGGACTCACCGTGTTCAGCCCAATCGTGGTCGGATCGAAGCTGCGATCCTGCGGAAAAAATCCCTCCGCAAAGCGATTCCAGCCGAGACGCGCTTCGTTAACCATGGACGGCGAAAGAGTGGAAACATAGGAAAGCGAAATGAGCTGTACGCGCGTCGGCGTCGAGGTGTTATAGCCCGGCACCAGCCCGCCACCTACCAACGCAAGCGGAAAACTCTGTGTGCTGTCTCCGATGTAGTAGCGGCCCGTCAAAAGATTATTGGTGTTGAAGTTGTGATCGATTTTGACGATGGCGCTGTCTACGCGGTTCGAAAATGGCGTCGCCAGGGAAATATTGGAAGGTACCTGCCCGGTAAGACAAGAGCTGGCAACGTTAGGGGTAGGCCACGGATTTTTTGCCAGTAAATTGGCGATCACCGGGTTCACGAATCCGCCATTTGCCGCAGTGGCTGTGGCGATATCCTGCTGCGTGGGCACGCACGCGGTGCTCGACTCCGCGCCTTTTTCACGCATGGCTTCGTAATCGATGAAGAAGAACGTTTTATCCCGGCGAATCGGTCCGCCGAGCGCTCCGCCGAATTGATTATTGTGAAAGGGATTTTGCGGCGATCCCTTTTCATTAAAGTAGTTGCGGGCATCCAGCGCGTTGTTACGGAAAAATTCGAAGCCGGTACCATGAAAATTATTGGTGCCGCTTTTGGTGACGATATTGATGACCCCACCTGCGCTGCGGCCATACTCAGATTCGAAGTTCGACAAAACGCGCAGCTCCGCGATGGCTTCGATCGGCAAAATGGTCGCCGGGGTGCCGAACACTCCCGCCTCGTTAATAGCCGGATCGTTCCGGTAGCCGTCGTTCATGTCCGTTCCATCCAGCAGGAAATTATTCGAACGCCCACGCGCGCCGTTTACCGAAAAGGTTCCGAACGAACCCGGTGAGTCGGTGATCTGATCCGGTGATCCCGCCACGCCCGGCACCAGAAAAATCAGCTTTTGATAATCCCGGCCGTTCACCGGCAAATTTGTCACTACTGTCGATTCAATGATGCCGCCCAGCGTATTGGAGGTCGATTCCACTTGCGGCAAAGTGTCGCCGGACACTTCAATTCTCTCCGACACGTCGCCCGCCTGCAGCACTATGTCGGCACGGCGCTCGCTCGAAACTTCAACGCCAATCCCATTCACGATCCCGATTTTGAATCCGGATTTCTCTACCGTCACGCTGTAGTTGCCGATAGGTAGCTCTGGCGCGCTGTAGCTGCCGTCATCGCCAGTCGTCACCGTACGCATAAGCCCGGTGTCTAGGTTCTTGATGCTTACGGTCGCGCCCGATACAGAAAGGCCGGACGAATCCGTCACCGTCCCAAGAATTGTCCCGCGAAAAGTCTGTGCGTTTGCCGTAACTCCAAGCAGGCTCAGTAACAAAAGGGCGGCCAGTCCAAAAATATGCGCGGCGATAAAACGGCGGGCAAATCCCATCATTAACTCTCCTATGTATACGGTTGAACTCATGGAACCCCGGGAATACTTTCGGACTTCTCCGCGAAGAAGTGCCGTCGTGGTACTACAGGTACAAGTACACTACCCGCGCCCGCACGGGGGCGTCAAGCCGCCCAACTGCAGACTGTACGTGGGAAGCAACTATAATCGCCGCTTTCGACAACATCCCCGATGCGGTACAGTTGTGTGCAGCTACTCGCGAAATCGCGGAAGAAGTCATGAGCTAAGTTTCGTCGTGGCTCCACGCAACCTTCCGCGGCTCACCCATGAAGCAAAATTTGCCATCACTCGTCATCGTAGGACGCCCCAATGTGGGCAAATCCACGCTTTTCAATCGCCTCACCGGAACGCGCCGGTCGATTGTCACCGATGAGCCCGGCATCACCCGCGACCGCATTTACGGTAAAGCCGAATGGCGCGGACGAGCGCTCGAAATTGTCGACACCGGCGGCCTGGTTCCTGACGACAAGGCTCTCATTCCGCAGGAAATTCTGCGCCAGGCGCGCGTAGCCATCGATAAAGCAGCTCTGCTGATCCTGGTCGTGGACAGCCACGCCGGTATCACGCCGCTCGACCAGGAACTCGCGCGCTTGTTGCGCACCACCGGGAAACCCTTCGTAGTCGCGGTCAACAAAGTCGACGCTCCATCGCAGGAAGTGAATTCAGCGGCATTTCACTCCATCGGCGTGCCTATTTTCCCCATCGCCGCGGAGCACGGCACCGGTGTGGACGACCTGCTGGACTCGGCGCTGCGCCAGGTAAGTGTCGTGGACGTGGAGGACGAAGAACCGCGTCCCGACCTGATCGAAGTGGCCATTATCGGGCGCCCCAACGTCGGCAAGTCCACGCTCTTGAATCGCATGGTCGGCGAGGAACGCTCTATCGTTTCTCCCATCCCCGGAACCACCATAGACAATGTCGACACCGAGTTGACGCGCGGAACCCACACCTATCGTTTCGTGGATACCGCGGGAATCCGTCGCAAAGGCAAGACCACGCTGGTCGCTGAAAAACTGAGCGTGGTCATGGCGCGGCGCGGACTGGAGCGCTGCGACGTCGCGCTCCTGATCGTCGATGGCGAGCAGGGCGTGACCCAGGGTGACGCGCAAATCGCCAATTATGCGGAACAATCCGGCCGCTCGGTGGTCATCGTAATCAACAAGTGGGACCTGGCCGTGGAAGCAGCGCGCACCGCAGGCATCCGCGATGCTGCCAGCGCCAAAGGCAAAGCCAGACGCGCGCCCGGCGAACGTCATCGCCCTGAGGATTTCGACAAGGAGCGCCTTGCATTTGAATACGAAAAAATGATTCGCGGTAAGCTGAAATTTCTTAGCTATGCTCCGATTGTTTTTTTATCGGCAAAAACCGGTGAGCGCGCCGAAAAACTTTTCCCCCTGATCGACCAGTGCTGGAATGCGCGCCGTCGCCGCATTTCCACGCCGGAGCTTAATCGCTGGCTCAAGGAAGAAGTGGACTTGCAGCGCGGGTCCACGCCCAAAGCGCGCCCGGTGCGCATCTACTACATCACCCAGGCGAAGATTGCGCCGCCGACATTTCTGATGTTCACCAATCAAAAAAATCCGCTGCACTTCAGCTATGAACGCTTCCTGGAAAATCAGATTCGCGCAAAATTTGATTTCGTGGGCACACCCATCCGATTTATTCAGCGCCTCAGAAAACGCAGCGACAAATCCGCGGACACGGAAAATTGACCCTCGTTGACAACCGCGAATTTTGGCTTAGGATGAGGATGTCCCCCCGGCCATAGCGTCAGCTTCGTCTGGATATTTAAATGTCGAGCAATGGCACAGCCGCGCAAACCGCCACGCAGAAGGACTTCTATCGCATCGGAGAGGTCAGCCGCCTCACCGATTTGCAGCCATTTGTACTGCGTTACTGGGAGTCGGAATTCACCATGCTCGAGCCGGTGAAGAGCCCCAGCGGCCATCGCTTGTATCGCCAGGAAGACGTCGACATGGTGTTCAAGATCAAGCGCCTGCTCTACGACGAAGGCTTCACCATCGCGGGTGCCCGGCGCCACCTGCGCGAACAAGGCGGCGGCGACAGCAATGGTGACGGCGAGGAAGATATCGACGCTGGCGCGGTTCCCGCTGCCGACGCATCACAACTTTTAAGCCGTAAAATGTTGCTCGATCTACGCGATACGCTGCGCGCTTTCTTGACGCTCCTCGAACGCCGATGATAGCCTTGTTCTCCTAGGCTACGAATCCATTGCTACCGGTCGGGACGTAGCGAAGCCTGGTATCGCGCACCCTTGGGGTGGGTGAGGTCGCTGGTTCGAATCCAGTCGTCCCGACCAATCCGCTCGTTCCCTGCTGATGACCCACATCCTGCTGACCAACGACGATGGCTATGAAGCTCCCGGATTGCGCGCGCTGGCCGCCGCTTTCGAAGGCTTCGCAACGGTCAGCATCGTCGCGCCCAGTCGCGAACAGAGCGGAGCCGCGCAGTCGTTAACGCTGCGCCAGCCCATCGTCTGCCATGCCATTGGCGAGCGCGAGTGGGCCATCGACGGTACCCCGGCCGACTGCGTCATCGTGGCTTTACATAAACTTCTGCCGGAAAAGCCGGACATGGTCATCTCTGGAATTAATTTCGGCGCGAATCTTGGCGAGAATGTCTATTACTCAGGGACCGTCGGCGCCGCCCGCGAAGCCGCACTCCACCACATCCCCGCCGTAGCCATGTCGTTGTGCTCAAAAACTCCCAAGGTAAATTTTGACAACGCCGCGCGTGTCGCCCGGGCCGCGGCGGAGATTACCTTGAAAGAAGGATTGCCGGATCAGGTGCTGCTGAATGTAAACGTGCCAGAACCCTGGACTGGCGGTGTCGCGTTCACCCGCCAATCGAAAAAAATCACCCGCAATCAATTGAGTGAAGGAAAAGATCCGCGCGGCCGCATGTATTTCTGGTTGTTTGAGCAGAAAATCGACAAAGACGTCGAGCCCGAAACCGATTACGCCGCTATTTTTTCCGGCAGCGTGTCCATCACTCCATTGCACCTGGACCCGACGCACACCGAGTCTCTAAACCATTTGTCGCATTGGGCGAAATCCATCGCCTCCGCGTTCAAGCCCTGACGCGCTGAAAGCCCAAATTTACGATTAACGCTCAGTGGGCCGGCTCCGAGCTCGCCGCAATCAGCGGAATACTGTTCTTCCGCATCGCCTCATTTAGCGCCGGCAAATCGCTCGATTGCACTTCGCGCCATTTCACCAGCTGCGCATCCAGTTTCTGGTTCAGTTCGGTGAACACCCCCAGCTCACCTTCCGTCGGTTGCGCGTCCGCGCTGTCCACCGCCGCCTGAAGATACCCAAGCCAGCTATTGAGCTTGGTTGGATAGTTCAGTTCATCCTCGCTCGCTTTGGAATTCACCTGGATCAACTCTTCTTCGATGGCCGTGATTTTCTTGCGTAACGCGATGGACTGCTCCACCACGCTTTTTGCTTCAGTCTTCGATCCCCATCGCTTTTCGATTCCCGCAAGTTGCCCGCGCAGATCGCGTATCGCCAGAATCGCTTTATTCATTTCGTCCTGGCGATCGTGAAGTTTCAGCATCAGCTCAAATTGTTTCTGAAGATCTTCCGCGGACGTTTTAACCCGCGGGTCCATCTTCACTTCGATCGATGCCGTAGACGTTTTTCCGCCGCTGGTCAGCCGCGCCTGATACGTCCCCGGCAACACCAGCGGGCCCGAGGGATGACCCTCGTCGTAGATGGCCGCCGGAATTTTTGCCGGCGGTTCATAGCGCAAATCCCAGGTGAATTGATTTGCTCCCGCCTTCGCGGGAATATGCTCGGGCTCGGCATCTTTCTCGCCTTCCTCGGGCGCTTCTTCGGTCTTTTTTTCTTCGCTGGTAAAGCTGCGGATGATCTTCCCCTGCGCGTCGAGAATCTCCAGTTTCGCCGGCTCGTTCGGTTGTTCTTTCAAGTAGTAGTAAACCGTTGCGCCGCTGGCTGGATTTTCGCCAATCGCGTAACGCCGCGTGTTGCTGTGCCCCGTTCGCGCCCGCAGTACTGTCGCCGGCGCAAAAAGCCGCGCCTCCTCGGCGGCCATACCGGGATTCATCTGGCGCAGCGGGCCGATGTTATCGAGCGACCAGAAGGCCCGTCCGTGCGTTGCCACCAGCAGGTCGTCGTCATGCACGATCAGGTCGTGAATCGGCGTGGTCGGCAAATTCAGCTGCAAGCTTTGCCAGTGCGATCCATCGTCAAAAGAAACCCAGACACTCGTTTCGGTCCCCGCGTACAACATGCCCTTGCGCTTGGGATCTTCTCGAACAGCGTGTACGTACGACCCTTCGGGCAGACCACTCGTCAGAGGCGTCCACGTCTTGCCGAAGTCCGTGGTCCTGAAAATGTACGGTTTGAAGTCGTCGAGCTTATGCGCATCCACGGCCGCATACGCGGTTCCCGCATCGAATGCGGACGGCTCAATCAAGCTGACCATCGCCCATTCCGGCAGACCCTTTGGTGTCACATTCGTCCAGGACTTGCCGTCGTCCCGCGTTAGCTGAATCAAGCCATCGTCGGTGCCTGCCCAGATCAATCCCTTTTGCTTCGGCGATTCTGCGACGGCGAAAATTAAATCGTAGAACTCGATGCTGGCTTGATCCTTGGTGATCGGTCCACCCGAATCCTGCTGTTTGGATTTGTCGTTGCGGCTCAGGTCCGGACTGATGGTCTGCCACGAATGGCCGCCATCCGTCGAGCGAAAGAGTACTTGCGCGGAGTGATACAAAATATTCGGATCGTGAGGCGAAAAAACAATCGGCATCGTCCAGGTGTAGCGATACTTCTGCACCGCAGCGTTGTGGCCGTCGGGATCCAGTGGCCACTGCTGGATGTTCTGCACCTGTTGCGTGCGTTTGTCGAAACGCGAAATTTCTCCGAAGTACGAGCCGGCGTAAACAACGTTGGAGTCGCGCGGGTCTACGGCCACGTAACCGCTTTCCCCGCCGCCCACCGCTTCCCAATCGGGGCGGTCGATGAATCCGCGATCGCTCGACGTTGCAATACCTACCGAGCTGTTGTCCTGCTGCGTTCCGTAAATGTGATACGGGAAATCGTTGTCCGCGGTCACGTGGTAAAACTGTGCGGTTGGCTGATTCATCTGGCTCGACCAGTTTTTTCCGCCATCCACGGAGATGGTAGCCCCGCCGTCATTGCCATTGATCATGCGGTTTGGATTATTGCGATCGATCCACAAACCATGGTGATCCCCATGCGGCGCGGCGATGCGTTCGAACGCTTTGCCGCCATCGATGGAGCGATACAAGCCGGTATTGGCGATGTAAACTTTCTCGGAATTTTTCGGATCGGCCCACACATGCGTGAAGTACCACGCGCGCTGCCGGAATCGGTGATCCTCGTTGATCAGCGACCAGTTTTCTCCGCCGTCATCGCTGCGGTACAAACCGCCTTTTTTCGCCTCGATCAGCGCGTAAACCACGTTTGAATCCGCGCCCGACACCGCCACGCCAATGCGGCCCAGCGGCCCGTCAGGCATTCCGTGGCCTTCCACGCGCTTCCAGGTGCTGCCATCGTCGTTCGAGCGATACAGCCCGTCTTTATTTCCCCCGCTGTTCAACATCCACGGAGTGCGATAGCCCTCCCACATCGCCGCGAACAGCACGTGCGGGTTACTCGGGTCAAAGGTGACGTCGATGCCTCCGGTGCGCTCGTCGAGGTATAAAACTTTCTCCCAGCTTTTTCCGCCGTCGCGCGTGCGAAAAATTCCGCGCTCGGTGTTCGGTCCATACGCATGGCCCAGTGCCGCGACGAAGACCGTGTCCGCATTCGTCGGATGCACAATCACTTTGCCGATGTGCCGCGAATCTTTCAGCCCGACGTTGGTCCACGTTTTACCGGCATCGTTCGAACGGTAAACACCATCGCCAAAAGAAATGTTGCCGCGAATGCATGCTTCACCCGTCCCGGCGTAAATCACATTTGGATCGGATTCGGATACCGCGATGCTTCCGATGGAAGACGTGCTCTGCTTGTCGAAAAGTGGATCCCAAGAAACCCCGCCGTCATTGGTCTTCCACACGCCGCCGGCCGCCGCGCCCATGTAGTAGGTGTTTGGTTGGCTTGTAACTCCAGTCACCGCAAGCACGCGCCCGCCGCGAAATGGCCCGATAAGCCGCCACTTCATCGCGCTATAAAGCTTTGGATCCGTCGTGGTCGAAGCCGCTGCGCGATCGTGCTGCTGCGCATCCGTTGCGATTGTTGCCACAGCGATAAAAAACAGTACGAATGACGAATAATAAAAACATTTCCGGATTGCCTGCACACAACCTCCTGAGGAAAACGGCAAACGGGGCATCGTACCAGCCGCTGCCCTTTCTACGGAAGTATTTTTCGTGCACCGTTGATGAGTTACTATTGCTGCCTTCGTGACGAACGCAAAGACCTACGATATTGCCGTAATCGGCGCCGGAGTTTTTGGCGCGTGGATCGCCTTGCATCTGGCGCGGCGTGAGCAACGGGTTTTGCTCCTTGATGCCTACGGACCCGCCAATTCCCGCGCAAGTTCSGGTGGCGAGTCCCGCATCATTCGCATGGGCTACGGCGCGGATGAATTGTATACACGTTGGGCCATGCGTTCGCTCGTGCAATGGAAAGAGCTATCCGCATCCACGTCGCCGCCGCTGTTTCATCAAACCGGCGTGCTCTGGCTCGGCAAAGACACGGATAAGACTCCTCGCGACACGCGGGCGATCTTAACCCGGTGTGAAGTTCCGTTCGAATCGCTCAACCGTAGCGAGCTTGAGAAAAAGTATCCGCAATTTGCGATGCACGATATAGATGCCGGGATTCTTGAAACGAATAGCGGCGCGTTGATGGCTCGCCGCGCCGTCGCAATTGCTGTGGGCCAGGCAGTCAAGGATGGAGCTGATTATCGCCTCGCGCACGTTGTCGAGCCGTTGCCAGCATCCCAGAATTCCGCGCCTTGCCACCCGGCGCCGCTAACCACGCAGGGCGGTCGCTTAGCTGCACTTACAACCAGCGCCGGGGAACAAATGTCCGCGGGACAATTCGTCTTCGCGTGTGGCGCATGGCTGGGCAATTTATTTCCAGACATTCTCGGCTCGCGTATCTTCCCAACCCGGCAGGAAGTTTTTTTCTTCGGCGTGCCGCCCGGCGATCGCCAATTCGCCCCGCCTTCCCTGCCGACCTGGCTGATTCAAGGCGACGAAGTGTATGGCATGCCCGACCTGGAAAGCCGCGGCTTCAAAATTGCCCTCGATCACCACGGACAGCGAGTCGATCCGGACACCCAGTCTCGGGTCGTCTCGCCGGAGTCGGCGCGGCGCATTCGCGAGTACGTGGCCCAGCGCTTTCCGGCATTGCGGAATGCTCCCATCGTCGAAACACGCGTCTGCCAGTACGAAAACACTTCCAACGGCGATTTTCTTTTCGACCGGCATCCACAACTGCAAAACGTCTGGTTTGCCGGCGGCGGTTCCGGGCATGGATTCAAGCATGGCCCGGCAATGGGCGAATACGTTGTTAAGCAATTGCTGGATGGCGGGCCCGCTGAGCCGCGCTTCAGCCTCGCCACCAAGGCTACAGAACAAAATCGTGCGGTATACTGACCCGCCAGTAAAAAATTCCATGAAACCATTGGGCGGCTAATCCGTCTTTGTAATGAATGGGTTTTACAGCCACTGTGCACCTACGGCAAGGTCTCGAATGAATGCCGCGTACGGAGGAAAAATGCTTTTGACCATTGGTCGAGCCGCTCGATTGCTCGCCGTCATGAACCTAGGGACCCTGCTTTACGGAGCTTCAGCCCTTGCGGGCCCCGCGAGCGCGCCGGACTTCAAAGTCCCGGTGGAATATTACAAATTGTCCAACGGGCTGCATGTCGTGCTCTCGCCGGACCACACCGCTCCCACCATTTGCCTGGGCGTTTACTACCACATCGGATTCCGCATTGAACCGCGCGACCGCACCGGTTTCGCGCATCTTTTCGAACACATGATGTTCCAGGGCTCGCAAAATCTCGGCAAGATGGAATTCGTCAAGCTCGTGCAGCAAAACGGCGGCATCTTGAATGGCTCCACGCGCTTTGACTTCACCAACTATTTCGAGGTTTTGCCATCGAACAAACTCGAAACCGCATTGTGGGCGGAAGCCGACCGCATGAGCGGCCTGGCGGTGAACGAAGACAACCTGAAAAATCAGCAGGGGGTAGTTGGCAACGAAGTGAAGGTCAATGTCTTGAACAGTCCGTACGGCGGCTTTCCGTGGCTGGATATGCCGCAATACGCCAACACCAACTGGTATAACGCCCACAACTTTTATGGCGATCTGAAAGACATCGACGCCGCGACACTCTCCGATGTGCAGTCCTTCTTCAAAACGTACTACGCGCCTAACAACGCGGCGCTCGCCATCGTCGGCGATTTCGACTCAGCCGAAGCCAAAAAGTTCGTGGAGAAATATTTCGGCGGCCTCAAGTCCTCGCAGTTGCCGCCGCAGCCGGACCTTACAGAGCCTCGCCAGGAAAAAGAAAAACACGCTACCAAGAAAGATCCGCTGGCGACAAAACCTGCTCTGGCTCTCGGGTATCACATGCCCGATCGCAACACGCCGGAATACTACGCCATGGGCTTGATCGATCAGATGCTGATCGAAGGCGACGACAGCGTGCTGCATCAGGAGTTGGTGCAGAAGCGTGGATTTACCGGCAACGTAAACGGCGGCATCAACCTGCTGGGCACTCCCTGGAATTACAACGGGCCGATGTTGTTCATCACCAATCTGATCCACGATCCGGCCACCACCCCGGAAACCATCGTGCAAGCCATCGACAGTTCGCTCGAGCCGCTCCGCACCAAACCTGTCGACCAGAAAATGCTCGATCGCGCTTTGGTCAAGCTTCGCTCCGATCTGTACGACACCATCGGCGGGCAGGGCGGAATCGGTCTGGTCGATCTGCTCGCCAGTTTTGCGCTCTTCGACGACAACCCCGCGCGCGTAAATTCCTTGGTCGCCGAATATGAAAAAATAACTCCCGCCTTGATTCAAAAAACCGCGCAGGAATATTTGCGTCCCGAAAATCGCACCGTGCTGCTCATTGAGCCGCAGCAGCCGCCCGCCGCGGCGAAAGCGCCAGCGGCCGCGAAAGAGAACCAGTGATGGAGCGCACGATGAATCGCCTTATAGCCAATCCGCACGCGGTCAAACTGCGAATAAAAGCCGTTCCACGCACGATGAGCGTTCTCTTGGTTTGTGTTCTTTCGTTCTTTAGTATCGCCGCTCGCGCCCAGAAACAAACGCCGCCCGCCGGCGGTCCGCCGAAACCTTTCAACGTGCCCGCGCACGAAACTTACACGCTGCCGAACGGCATGCGCGTGACGCTGGTTCCTTACGGAATTATTCCCAAGGTGACCGTGAGCGTCGCTCTCCGCGCCGGCAATCTAAACGAGCCGCAGGAGCTTTTGGGCGTCGCGGACATTACTGGAGAATTGCTGAAGGAAGGCACCAAGACGCTCTCCGCCCAGGCACTCGCGGAAGCCGCGGCCCGCATGGGCAGCAGTCTGGGTGTAGCTGTCGGCCCGGACGAGACTGCCGTTGATATGGACGTATTGTCCGAATTCGGCGGCGACGCCGTAAAACTGTTGGCCGATGTGGTGATGCATCCGTCGCTGCCGGAATCGGAGTTGGCGCGCCTGAAAGCCAATCTGCTCCGGCAAGTGTTGGTGGCAAAATCCCGGCCGGGACAGATCGCGCTCGCGCGCTTCCGTAAAATTCTTTATGGCGATCACCCGTACGGTGAAATTTTGCCCAGCGAAGAAACCCTCAAGAAAATAACCATCGAAGACGCCAAGAAATATTACGCCGCTAATTTCGGCGCGGAACGCGCTCATCTCTACGTTGCCGGAAAGTTTGATGTGCCAAAAATGAAAGCCGCTATCGCTGCCGGCTTTTCGGACTGGAGCAAGGGCACCGCGCCGGTGCAGAACGCGCCGAAACCGAAGACCCAACGCTTGCTTGATGTCACCGATCGCCCCAATGCTCCGCAATCGACAATTTATGTAGGATTGCCGGTTCCCGATTCCACCAGCCCCGACAACATTCCGCTCACAGTAACCAACGCGCTCCTCGGCGGTTCCTTCGGTTCCAGAATTACCTCCAACATCCGCGAACAAAAGGGCTACACCTATTCCCCGAGAAGCGAGGTTTCGCGGAGATACCATGACGCGTACTGGGCGGAGGTTGCCGACGTCACCACCGCTTCCACGGGAGCTTCGCTGAAGGAAATTTTCGGCGAGATCGATCGTTTACAAAAAGAACCCCCGGGCGCGCCCGAATTGAAAGGTATCCAGAGCTACCTCTCCGGGATTTTCGTGATTCAAAACTCCACGCGCCAGGCGCTCATCGGCCAGTTGCGTTACGTGGATTTACAGGGGCTCGGTGAAGACTACCTCAAGAATTACGTCCAGAAAGTGAACGCCGTCACCCCCGAAGAATTGCAGCGTATGACCGCGAAATATATCAAGCCGGAGCAGATGACCATCGTGGTGGTCGGCGATAAATCAAAAATCACCGACCAGCTCACGCCGTACGCGGCCCACGCTGATGCGGCTAAATAGGTAATCCTGGCGTTTCAGTTCTATTCGGCGCGTCCAACCATCGTCATCCAACATTCGTAGCCATCGCATGTCTCTTCACCGCGGTTTTTTGCGAGTACAAATCGCGATCCGCCTCGGACAATAGCTTCTCTATCTTTCCGTTATCTCCGTGATACACGGCAGTGCCGATGCTCGCCGACATCGCGGGTTCCTCCGGGTCGTTGCGCATGATTTCCTGGATACGCAGCGCCACACTGCGCGCTTCTTTTTCTTGCGATTCCGCGAGCACCAGCACAAATTCATCTCCCCCATAGCGCGCCGCGGTGTCGATAGCCCGGCTGTGACCTTTCAAAATGTTTCCGAGGCGGCAAATCGCGCGGCTGCCGACTAAATGCCCGTGCGTATCGTTAATCGTTTTCAATCCGTCTACGTCGATAAGCAATATCGCGAACGGCCGGCCATTGCGGTTGCTGCGTTCGGTTTCCCTGTCCAATACCTCCAGCAATTGCCGGTAATTTGCCAAGCCGGTCAACGGATCGCTGACCGCGAGATGGTGCACCTGCTGAAACAGCCGCGCGTTGTCCAGCAGTCCCCCGCCCAGCGCCACGATGTAGCTCATCACCGTTAAGCTTTGCGCCAAAGCGAACGGCGCGTCCAGCAATTGTTCCGATTGGGAAGCCGCCAATTGCGCGCCTAGATTCAGCCACGCGGCTGCGTAGATCGCCCGATCGAACGCCGTCCCTTCATGGCTCAATCGCCTCCGGTACCACAGAACGCTCAACAGAAAAATCACTCCAGGCAGAAGTTGTTGCGGACTGGGGAATAAAGCCCCGGGGTGCGGAGAAACTTCGGGCGGCAATCGTCGCAGCGCGCTGGTGATCAGATACGTCAAGGCAATCACCAGCACCAGTGCGCCGACAATTTCCCGCCTTGGATAATGCGATCTCGGAATGAAACGCTCCACCAGGAGCGCCACCAGCAGGAGCAGCGCAAACAACATGCGGCTCACCCACCAGGCCACCGGGGCCCAGAGGAATCGCACCGGCGCATCGCGCAGAAGTTGGAAGAAAAGAACACTCGTGGCGGTGAGCACCGCTCCGGAAACCATGAAGCCGACACCCAGAATGAGTGAAATGCGATCTTGCGTGCCCTGAAACCGCACCAGGCTTACCGCGGCGAAGACAAACGCCAGCAATCCGGTGATGACCTGCAAATATCCTTGTAGCACTGGGTCCGGTTGCAGCGAAATGCCCCGCAACCAATAGGCGCCCACGAGGATGCAGGTGAATCCCGCGCCTTGAGAAAGTAAATTCGCGGTGGGTTTGGGGCTGTCCTTCAAAATCGCGAATGCCATGGAGTGTGCGCGGCACTGTCTCTGGTGCCGCTGTTTTATTTAACTACGCGGAGGCTCCTCGGGAATTCGTGGCCGTCTCGGAAAGTAAGCCAAGCGTTACCGGTCTATCGAACCTGTCGAAGTACAGGTAACCTGTTCGACGGTACGGCGACGCTAAATAACATTCCTGTGAATTGTTTTGGCCTCTGGCGTTTTAAACTTTGCGCTTGCGCGGCACACCAACTTCTTGCAGAGTTACTGCAATTGTTGCGAGTATTGAACCGATTCAATACTCGCGCGCAGAGTTCGCCGTGAAATCTACGATAAACTGTAATCTTTAAATGCCATGGGCGATGGCGACATACAAATCCAACCGGCGGTGACGCGAATGTTGTCCCATAAAGCAGGAGGTTGCTTTTGAGCAGTGAAGCCGCCGGCACCGGCGCTCCGCGTTTACGTCGCGCTCTGACGCTTTGGAACCTGGTCATCATCGGCATCGTTATCGTCCAGCCCATCGCGCCCATGGGCATCTACGGAGTGATCAGCAATAAAGCGGGCGGCCACGTGGTCACCACCATTCTGATTGCCATGGTGGCCATGCTTTTCACCGCCATCAGCTACGGAAAAATGGCGCGCGCCTATCCCAGCGCCGGCTCCGCGTACACCTACGTTGGAAAAGAAATCCATCCCGGGTTCGGTTATTTAACCGGCTGGGCCATGGTGATGGATTACATTTTGAATCCGCTGATTTGCACCATCATCTGCAGCAAACTTACGCAGAACATTCTTCCCGGCGCTCCGTATTGGCTCTTGGCCATTTGTTACGCCGGGTTTTTCACCCTTCTAAATCTGCGTGGCGTTAAAGCCTCGGCACGCATCAACGACGTGCTCGCCGCAGGAATGTCCATCGTCGTGGTGGTCTTCTTCGCCTTCACCATCCGGTTTTTGTTGGGGCTGCACACCTACGGCGTCGCATTTTTCACCCAGCCTTTTTATAATCCGGCAACCTTCAGTTTCTCCGGAGTTTTTCAAGGCACCTCCATTGCCGTTCTCACCTACATCGGATTCGATGCCATCTCCACTTTTTCCGAGGAGGTGGAAAATCCCCGCCGCAACATCTTGCTCGCCACCGTGCTGGTTTGCGTAATCACCGGCGTGCTTTCCTCCCTGGAAGTTTACGGCGCGCAACTCGTCTGGGGTTCCAAGCCGTTTGCCGCGGACAAAGTTGAGTCCGCCTTCCCGCTCGTCGCGCAACAGATCGGCGGATTTTTCCTGTTTCAGTTACTCAATTTCACCATCTTGACCGCCAACATTGGCTCCGGCATGGGCTCGCAGTTGGCGGCTGCGCGATTGCTCTATGGGATGGGCCGCAATGACGCCATCCCAAGAGGGTTTTTCGGAAAGATTTCGGCTAAGCGCAACATTCCGGAAAACAATGTCATCCTCATCGGCGCGTTTGCACTGGTCGGGGCATTCGTTATCACCTACGAACGAGGTGCGGAACTCCTGAACTTCGGCGCCTTTATCGCCTTCATGGGCGTCAATGCCGCCTCTTTCATACGTTACTTCGTGCGAGCGCAGGAAAAGAGCATTGGCAATCTGTTGATTCCGGTGCTTGGCTTCTTGATTTGCGCATTTATCTGGTGGAACTTGAGTCCGCCCGCGAAAATCGCGGGTTCCCTTTGGCTGGCCGCCGGCATTGCCTACGGCGCCTGGAAGACTTCGTGGTTCCGCAATCAAATGTCGTTTGACGTGCCGCCCGAGGAATAAAAGAGTAGAAAGAGAAGTAGTAAGGTGCAGCGAAGGAGTTTCTGGTTCGCCTGTAAATTTGCGAACAGCAACGCGGAGAAACATATTGAAACGGCACGGGGGCAAAGATCTTACGGTAACCATGCGGGACGTCGCCGAGACCAGCGGCTTTTCGCCTGCCACCGTCTCCATTGTGCTGAATAACGCTCCACTCGCTCGGTACATCGCGCCGGCGACAAAAAAACGCATCGAAGAAACCGCCAAAAAGTTAGGTTATCGCCCCAACGCCATGGCGCGATTTCTGCGCAGCAAACGCAGCCATAGCGTTGGCGTAATGTTCTTCGATATCACTGATCCATATTGCACGCCCGTTTTGCGCGGCATCGAAAACGCTCTGTATCAGTGTTCGTACGTCCCGATTTTTGCCGACGCCCACAATCAACGCAATCGCTTCGAACGCTATCTCGAAATGCTTCTTGATCGTCACGTGGAGGGTTTGATCGTCGTGGCGAACTGGCTCTTTGTGGACATTCATCTTCTCGCGGATCTCGGCAAGCGTAATATTCCCGCCGCAACGATCGGCTGGCAACTGCCGGGTAATACGGTGAGCTCCATCATGGTCGATAACGAAAGCGGTGGGCGCCTCGCGCTTGAACACTTATATAAACTGGGCCACCGCAAAATCGCCTTTATCCGTGGACCTAAAACGCTGATCGATAGCGCGCCACGATGGCGCGGAATTCAGAAATTTGCGCAATCCGCCGGTTTGGAAATCGACCAGGCGCTCGTCGCCCAGCTTCCTGATTCCTTCGATCCCAATTCCGGTTTCGAAAACGGCCAGCGTTTTACCGACGAGTTGTTGCACAAAAAAAAGCGCTTCACTGCCCTGCTGGCGTTTGACGATCTCACCGCCCTGGGCGCTATTCGCGCGCTTGCCAATGCCGGCGTAAAAGTACCGGAGCAATGTTCGGTCATCGGATTTGACGATGTGCCGTTATCCTCTTTAGCGGCCCCGTCGCTGACCACCGTGCGCCAGCCGCTCGAAGCCATGGGCAGCCTGGCCGTGAACGTCGTAATGGAAGGTGTGAACGCCAGCCTGGAAAAGCGCGACGGAAATATCGTGCATCATCAGGCAAATCCGGAATTGGTCATACGCGAATCCACGCGTGATGCTTCGTCATCCGGTGCTGACGACTAGGCGTCGCGAAAATATCTTGCGATCCACGGAGACCGTCGACAGAAAAAAGACGTGAGCTTTTTTCAAAGCTCACGCCGTCGTTTTGTTCTGTCGCTGATTTACTTGCCGGGTGGCAAAAACACCAGGGACGGGGTCATGAATTCCACGCCATTCAGTTCGCTCGCCACTCGCACTCGCTCGAAGCGCCCCTTTTTACCGCCCCTGCCTTCGAACGTTAGCAGGTACTGATTGTTGAGATGATCCGAAATCTCAGCGAGGTACGGCTTGAACGTCACCGGCGATTCGATGCCAAGATAATACGACTCGGCGCCGGTTTCGTCGGAAAGCCGGCTGAGGTTCGACTGGGCATTCGAAACGCGGAAATAGCCGCGCGCGAAGTGTCCCGCATCCGGAGCGTACAAGGTCCAGATATTTACGTTGGCTTTTTGTGCGCGTTCAATGGTCGTATCCAGGTCTGGGCTGATCGGGCCAAAATCTCCGCGGAAGTAATCGATGCCCGAGGAAATAAACAGGATGGAGCGGCGCTCGCCTGCGCCGGGAAGCCGTTTGATCAAATCTTGCAGCGTAAGATAAGGACTTGAGAACGCGCCGACCCCGCCAAGCGGAATCCGCAGGGCCTTGGCGGCAAGCTCATGATCCTGCGTGAAATCCTGCGCAACCGTTGCCGCGCCGTTTCGACCGTAGGACACGGAAATGTAAGTGCTCGCCGGTTGTGCCAGGAAAAAGCCCTTAAGGTCGCTCCATTGTGAAGCGATGCCCTGGTCCAGCGAATCGTCGATTAGCACTGCCAGATAGAGATTTTCTCCGCGGCGCCAGTCGGCCACCTGCAACCGTTCCTTGCCCTGATACAGTTCCACATCTTCCTTTTTAACCGCTGGCGGCTGGGTGTTTTTCTTTCCAGCGGCAGTGACCGTAGTAGTCACTCCTTCGGCCGCTCGTACGGAAGCCGCTGCCGACGAAAGTGTCAGTACGGCAGCCAGTAAATAAGCCATCCCCTGCAAATGTTTTCTCATCTTCATTTCTTTTCTCTCCTGTTCCCTGTCTTGTTAGATGCACAAAGCACGCCATTCATCACCTGGGCTACTCCATGACCGTAACCTTATAAGGGGGTTGTAGATTCCAGTGCTGGCGGCGTGCGTGGGCAGACACGCGGGAATCTGTCAGAGCGTTACCAGGGTTGGCAGAAATGGCGAAGTGTGCTGAACTTTCCTCGCACGTAGTGTCCACGGAGGGGTTTCCTTTGCGTTCGATCTTGTTGGCGGCGTCGCAAAACGCCTGGCTGCGTAACCGCGCCTCGAAATACAACTTTGTTCGACGCAGCGTATCGCGCTTCATGCCCGGCGAGGAACTAAGTGACGCGCTAGCCGCGGCTCGCTCGCTGCAACAAAACAATATTGGATCGATCCTGACGCACCTTGGCGAAAACATTAAAGATTCCGCCGAAGCCCGCGATGTTACCGAACATTACCTCGAAGTTCTGCGTCGCGTGCGCGAGGCTGGCCTGAATTGCGAAATCTCCGTCAAGTTGACGCAGCTTGGCCTGGACCTGTCGCCGGAACTTTGCTACGAAAATCTAAAAACTATTATCGCCACTGAAGATAAGGACCGCCTCGTCTGGATCGACATGGAAGCGAGCGGCTACGTCCGTGCCACGATGCAACTCTATCGCCGCGCGCTTCAGGACTTTTCTAACGTAGGTCTATGCTTGCAGGCCTACCTCTACCGCACCAAAGAGGACCTCGCCAGTCTTCTGCCTTTGGGCGCGAGCATTCGCCTTGTGAAAGGCGCGTATGATGAGCCCGCGGCGATAGCCTTCCCGAAGAAGTCGGACGTTGACGACAATTATTTCGCGCTTGCCAAAGAAATGATTGCCGTGAAAAAAGATCATCCGCGTATGCGTGCGGCGTTCGGAACGCATGACGTTCCCCTGCTGCGGCGAATATCGCAATGCGCAATCGCATCCGGGCTTTCCAACGCTGAAGTTGAAATACAAATGCTCTACGGCATTCAGGCTGCCGAACAACAGCGCCTCGCGCGCGATGGCTACGCTTCAAAAGTTCTGGTGGCCTACGGCACTCACTGGTATGCCTGGTTTGTACGGCGTCTCGCGGAGCGCCCCGCGAATTTATGGTTTATGTTGCGTCACGTGTTCCGTCTTTCGTGAACGATAATCGTCGAATCTTATTTCAGCCGCTAATTTGGCGTAATCAGGAATTAAACATGGCGACCAGCAAAGCGAAAACCAGGACCACCATCATGCCTTCCGTGCCGGCCGCTGCGGTCATGAGCTTCCTGAAAGATACTCGCGGACTGCTGACCTGGACCACTCGCGATTTGGCTGAATCGCTGCATATCACCGTCGCCGAGGCCGCTCAAGTAATTGTCATCATGGAAATGCAGGGTTACGTAAAAGCCGTAAAAGGAGCGCCCGAATGGCTTACCACTCCGGCGGGCCAAACGGTTTCAGGATCGAAGCTCCCAAATTTCACGCGCGAACGCGTTGAAACTGCCTTATCAAGTTTGCAGGTACGTATTGCGGCGGCGCGTAAGGATTCGAAGTCTCCCTTCAAGATTGCCGCGGCCGTAGCGTTCGGCGACTTTCTCGGCGATCAATCGCGCGTGCAGGCCCCCGACGTGGGAATCGATTTAGTGCGGCGTAAATTCGACACCGCCGCCAGTGGTTCGGCAACCGAAAATAAGGAACGCTTGGCCTTTCTCAAGCAACTTCACGGCAAAAATACCCCGCTGAATCTCCAGCCGTATCAACCTTGGATGAGTAAGCGATCGCATTGGAATTTATTATGATTGCCAGCGAACCGCCGGAACGATGGTACCACTCGATGACTTGCGGCAACAAGAGTTTGTTACGCCATGCTGTCGGCGTTGTGCAACCACCGTGCTAAACAGAACTGTAACTCGGGCAATCGCAGCGGTCTCGATCACCTGCGTATTCTTATTCTGGCTCTCCGCCAAACGAAACGTGTCCGCGCAATCCGTTTCCGCTGGTAAATCCAGTCAGCCGGCCCGGCCTCTTCCTGCGGGCATGAAAGCCCCTATCGTGGATTTTCGCGATATCGCCGCGCAAGCCGGCCTCACCGCCGTTATCGTTTCGGGCGACCTCGAGCAAACCTATGTCGTGGAAAACACCGGAACCGGCGTGGCGATCTTTGATTACGACAACGATGGCCTCCCCGATATTTTCTTCGTGCAAGGCGACCGTTTGCACCCCGGCGCTACCGCGCTCACTCCGCATCTCTATCACAATCTCGGCGGCCTGCGCTTCGAAGATGTCACCGCCAAAGCGGGAATCGGGCACCTCGGATGGGGGCAAGGCGTTTGCGCCGGCGACGTCGACAACAGCGGTTACATCGATTTATTTATCGGCCAGTACGGTCACAACGTGTTCCTTCACAATCTTGGTAACGGCACTTTTCGCGATGAGACTCACGCGCGTGGTTTCGATCGCCCCGCCTCGCGGTGGAGCACCGGTTGCGCTTTCTTCGATTACGATCGCGACGGCCACCTGGATCTGGCCGTCGCCAACTACATCGACTTCGATGCCCAGAGGTCGCCGAAACCGCGCGAGCACAGCGGCTGCCAGTGGAAAAGTGTTCCTGTTCCGTGCGGTCCGCAAGGATTAAAAGGCGAGTCCATGACTTTGTATCACAATGACGGCCGCGGCCATTTTTCGGACGTGTCGAAGCAGGCTGGCGTCGAAACTCCGCCTGAATATTACGGCTTCACCGTGCTCACCGGCGATTTTGACGACGACGGCTGGCCGGATTTTTATGTAACCTGCGACTCCTCGCCCAGCCTGCTGTTTCATAACAAACGAGACGGCACGTTTGAAGAAATTGCCGTGCCCGCCGGCGTCGCCTACAACGAAGACGGCCGCGAGCAGGCCGGCATGGGCGCGGCGGCCGCGGATTACGACGCCAGCGGACGCCTTAGTATTTTTAAAACGAATTTTTCCAGCGACACCAGCACGCTGTATCACAACGACGTAAAAAATATCTTCACCGACGTCACTAGCAAGGCCGGTTTATCTTTGTACACCCAATACATCAAATGGGGCACGGCCTTCCTGGACTTCGACAACGACGGCTGGAAAGATCTATTTGTCGCCGATGGTCACGTCTATCCTTTCGTGGATAAATATAAAATCGGCGAGCAGTTCAAGCAGCCGCGGCAATTGTTCTGGAATCGCGGAGACGGTCAGTTCTTCGATATGTCGCCGTCGAGCGGCACCGGAATCACCGCCCTTCATTCCTCTCGTGGCATCGCGGTCGCCGATCTCGACAACGATGGATCGTTGGAAATTGTCACCGTAAATCTTTTTGAAGCTCCGTCGCTTCTGAAAAACCTTGGCCCGCGCGGCAACGCCTTACTCATTCGCGCCGTGACGGCCAGCGGACGTGACGCTATCGGCGCAAAAATTACCGTGACCGCCGGAAAACACAAGCAAATCGACGAAGTGCGCAGCGGCGGTTACCACATTTCGCAAGGCGATTTTCGCGTTCACTTCGGACTCGGCCGGGAAACCAAAGCCGATATCATCATCCGTTGGCCGCAAGGCGCAAGCGAAACCTTCCCTGCCGTAGATGCCAATCAATGGATCGTCGTGCGCGAAGGCCAGGGAGTCGTCGAGCGCCACAAATTCCAGCGCAGCAACAAAACCAAGTAAACGTGGTGCGACGCAAAATCGACGATCACTTCTAGAATTAATTCACTTCCCAGCTTGCCATCTCAGTTTTGCAGGTATTCGAGAAATTCTGGTCGCCGTATTCAGGATAGCTCCATGAAGACTGCGTCATTCGTTGCAAGATACTGTCACATCTCGCCAGCAATGCGTCAGGTGCGCATTGAATCTGAAAAATAAGCTATCAATGAGTTGAGAGAAAATCGAGAAGATTGGTCGCACCAGGAATCAACAACTTATACCGAGTACGACTGTTTGGCATGAAGAGTTACAGCTGCAGCAGCGAATTGGGGTTGCGTCTCTGCCTGGCTACTCAGTAGCAACAGGTAGGTTTGGTGGTGGGCACAAAACTGGGCACAGTTACATCGATCTGAATAGTACCGCCAGACCGAAAAATGACCGAGTAGATTTGTCTAACAGTCCGATTGTTTGGACCATCTTGTCGTGGGCGTGGCTAGTTTCCACATTGCGCTGACATACATGGCACCATTGCGCCATAGCAGTGTCCGGGAGCGCATTTAGATCTTTGGCGAGTGTAAAATTCAGTGCTTCTGTAAGCGCAGCGTACTCAATCGCCACGGATTGTTTCCCCTCCACTTTTCGAGGCCGTCGACATCTTCGCGAAGCTCATTTCGTATCGACGACCAAATGCAGCAGAAGCAAAAGCAATCGCGTTCGTTGTGTAAACAGAAAACTGGCTAGTACATTCCGCCCATGCCGCCATGACCGGCACCAGCGGCCGTCATCTGTTCTTCGTCCTTAAGGTCGGCGATCAAAACCTCGGTAGTTAGCATTAGAGAGACAATCGACGCCGCATTCTGCAACGCCAGGCGGGTGACCTTGGCTGGGTCGATCACACCAGCTTTGATCATGTCTCCAAACTCGTTGGTCTCGGCATTGAACCCGTATGCTTCGTCTTTTGATTCGCGCACACGCTCAACGATGACCGCGCCTTCGCGTCCGGCGTTCTGCGCGATCTGACGAATAGGTTCTTCGAGCGCTCTCTTTACGATGTTCACACCGGTTGCTTCATCGTCGTGAAGTTTGAGTTTTTCTAACACTGGGATACAGCGCAAATAAGCAGTTCCACCGCCCGGGACAATGCCTTCTTCGACCGCTGCACGTGTCGCGTGCATGGCATCCTCAACGCGAGCCTTTTTCTCCTTCAGCTCCATCTCGGTTGCCGCGCCCACCTTGATTACAGCTACACCCCCTACGAGTTTGGCGAGACGTTCTTGAAGTTTTTCTTTGTCGTAATCCGAGTCGGTGTCTTCCACTTGCGCTCGGAGTTGCTTGATGCGGCCTTCGATCTCGCTGGCCTTACCAGCACCATCGATAATTGTCGTGTTGTCCTTATCAATCGTTATCTTTTTCGCCCTTCCGAGATCTTCGGTGTTTAGCTTCTCAAGTTTCAGTCCGAGGTCCTCAGTGATCGCCTTACCGCCGGTGAGCGTGGCGATATCTTCCAGCATGGCTTTTCGGCGATCTCCAAACCCCGGGGCTTTTACCGCCGCGCATTTCAGCGTTCCCCGAAGTTTGTTCACTACCAAAGTTGCAAGAGCTTCGCCTTCGATGTCTTCGGCAATGATCAGAAGTGGTTTTCCCAACTTAGCAGTCTGCTCAAGTAATGGCAGAAGGTCCTTCATCGAACTGATTTTCTTCTCGTGGATCAGAATAAGTGCGTCCTCCAGCACGCACTCCATGCGATCCGGATCGGTGACGAAGTATGGCGAAAGATAGCCGCGATCGAATTGCATACCTTCGACCACTTCTAGTGTGGTCTCC
>JRHI01000026.1_pt1 | contig 128605 bp, 128 predicted proteins | sample 215371 | NCBI WGS metagenome assembly JRHI01 (sample SAMN02929681, study PRJNA255918) | sediment metagenome | biome: cave system; feature: Ice Cave; material: Sediment; isolation source: sediment from deep within a dark volcanic ice cave with no known source of... ...
ACCGCCGGCACCATGGAGGACATGTACGAGCGCGCCGAGTTCGCCAAGGAGATCGGCAGCGTCATCATCATGATGGACCTCACCGTCGGCTACACGGCCATGACCTCCATGTCCAAGTGGGCCCGGCGCAACGGCTGCATCCTCCACCTGCACCGCGCCGGCCACGGCACCTACACCCGGCAGAAGACGCACGGCGTCAGCTTCCGGGTCATCGCCAAGTGGTGCCGGCTCCTCGGCGTCGACCACATCCATGCGGGCACGGTGGTGGGCAAGCTCGAGGGCGACCCCAACATGATCCGCGGCTACTACGACACCTGCCGGCAGCCCTTCACCCCGGCCGACCCGGTCAAGGGCATCTACTTCGATCAGGACTGGTGTGCCATGCCCGGCGTCATGCCCGTCGCCTCCGGCGGCATCCATGCCGGCCAGATGCACCAGCTCCTCGACTACCTCGGCGAGGATGTCGTCCTCCAGTTCGGTGGCGGCACCATCGGCCATCCCATGGGCATCGCCGCCGGCGCGACCGCCAACCGCGTGGCGCTCGAGGTCATGGTCCAGGCCCGCAACGAGGGCAGGGACTTCGTCAAGGAGGGTCCCGACATCCTCCGCGGCTGCGCCAAGTGGAGCCCCGAGGTCCGCGCCGCACTCGACGTCTGGGGCGACATCAGCTTCAACTACGAATCCACCGACACGGCCGACGTGCAGTCCACGCCGAGCTCGGTCTGAGAGGAGCGATCGACATGCGCATCACCCAGGGGACCTTCTCCTTCCTGCCCGAACTCACCGACGCCCAGATCAGCGCTCAGATCGACTACTGCCTCGAGAACAACTGGCCGCTGTCGGTGGAGTTCACCGACGACCCGCATCCCCGCAACTTCCTGTGGGAGATGTGGGAGCTGCCGATGTTCGACCTCAAGGATGCGTCCGCCGTCCTCTTCGAGGTCAACCGCTGCCGCGAGGCCTACCCCAATCACTACATCCGGGTGAACGCCTACGACCGCACCCTGGGCCGGCAGACGACGGCGCTGAGCTTCATCGTCAACCGTCCCAAGGAGGAGCCCGGCTTCCGCCTGGAGCGCCAGGGGGCGGCCGACCGCCAGCTGCGCTACACGCTGCACTCGTACGCCGGCGACAAGCCCGAGGGGGCCAGGTACAGCAGCTGATGTCCACAGATGGCCGGCGCCGCTTCGGCATGGCTTCGGACGCATCCGCCGGCGCCTCTCCCGCGAGTGCGGGGGAGGGGGACGGCGGTGACGCACAGGCTCCGGTCTGGGCCGACGACGCCGTGGTCGACATGGGCGAGGCGCTGGGCGACGCCCAGGTCGCCGACGTCCTCGACTCCGTGGAGCGGGAGCTGGTGGGGCTGGTCCCGGTCAAGACCCGGATCCGGGAGATCGCCTCGCTGCTGGTCATCGACCGGCTGCGCCGTGGCTTCGGCCTGGAGTCGGAGCGGCCGTCGCTCCACATGTGCTTCACCGGCAGCCCCGGCACGGGCAAGACCACCGTCGCCATCCGCATGGCGGAGATCCTCAACCGCCTCGGCTACCTGGCCAAGGGCCACCTGGTCACCGTCACCCGTGACGACCTCGTCGGCCAGTACATCGGCCACACCGCGCCCAAGACCCGTGAGGTGCTCAAGCGCGCCATGGGCGGCGTCCTGTTCATCGACGAGGCCTACTACCTCTACCGGTCCGACAACGAGCGCGACTACGGCCAGGAGTCGATCGAGATCCTGCTCCAGGTGATGGAGAACCAGCGCAGCGACATTGTGGTCGTGCTGGCCGGCTACAAGGACCGGATGAACACCTTCTTCGAGAGCAACCCGGGAATGCAGTCGCGCATCGCCCACCACATCGACTTCCCCGACTACGAGCTCGACGAGCTGATGGCGATCGCCCAGCTGATGCTCGAGAAGCAGCGCTACCGCCTCGCCGACGAGGCGGCCGAGGCGTTCAAGGAACTGCTGGAGCGGCGCATGACGTTGCCCCGCTTCGCCAACGCCCGCAGCGTGCGCAACGCCCTGGAACGCTGCCGGCTGAGGCAGGCGAACCGGCTGGTCAGCGCCGGCTCCCGGGTGGGCCGCGACGACCTGATGCGCATCGAGGACGCCGACGTGCGCGCCAGCAGCATCTTCTCCGACCCCACGGAACCGGCCACGGCGTAATCACCTCCGGCCACCCCCGCACGGGGGATGCCGCCGCCGGCCCTCACTGAGTAGGGTCCGCCATATGCCGGAGAAGTCGATGGCCATGCGACGCGCCAGCTGGGCGGAGGGGCCGACCGAGCGGCCGGTGATGCTCATCATGGCCGGCGACAGCGCGGCGGGCAAGACCACCCTGACGCGGGGTCTGGTGCAGGCACTCGGCGAGGAGAACGTCACCGCCATCTGCGCGGATGACTATCACCGCTACGACCGCCAGGAGCGCAAGAGCCTCCCCTTCACGCCGCTGCACCCCGACTGCAACTACATGGACATCATGGAGCAGCACCTGCAGCTGCTGGCCACCGGGCAGCCGATCCTCAAGCCCAAGTACGACCACGCCACCGGCACCTTCGGCCGGCCGGAGCTGATCGAGCCGCGGCGATTCCTGATCGTCGAGGGCCTGCTGCCGCTGCACACCAAGCTGTCGCGCGCCTGCGCCGACATCGCCGTCTACCTCGACCCGCCCGAGCCCATCCGCTACAAGTGGAAGCTCGCCCGCGACAGCACCAAGCGCGGGTATACCGAGGAGCAGGTGCTCGCCGAGCTGGAGCGCCGCGAGCCCGAGTCGGAGGCGTTCATCCGCCCGCAGCGCGCCAACGCCGACATCGTGGTCCGCTTCGGCCCGCTCAAGGAGCCGCAGAACGGGCTGTGGCCGCACTCCCACGACGAGGAGACGGAGACGCTCAGTGCCACGCTGCTGCTGCGGCCCACCGTCTCGCATCCCGACCTGTCGTCGGTGCTGGTCGAGGCCAATCGCCGCGCCATCCACCTCAAGCTGATCCGCGACGACCAGGGCAAGCCCGTCGACGCGCTCCATGTCCACGGCTACGCGCCGCCGGAGCTGAGCCGCCAGGTCGAGGAGTCGATGTGGAAGGAGCTGGGCTTCGGCGACGAGAACCCGATGCCGCTGACCCTGGGCGGCATCGAGGGCGTGCGCAGCGAGCCGCTGGCGGTGACCCAGCTGATCCTCGTCTACCACATGCTGGCGCTGGCGTCCGGTCAGGACTGACCAGAACCGCTCAGAGCCGGCTGCGGATCGCCCAGAGGTCGGGGAAGGCGGGCCGGAAGAGCGTCGAGCGCAAGTAGGCGGTCCCGGATGAGCCGCCGGTGCCGCCCTGGTCGCCGATGGTGCGCTCGACCATCTTGACGTGGCGGTACCGCCACTCCTGAAGGCCCTCGTCGAGATCGACGAAGCGCTCGCAGACCTGGGCCTCCTCGCCGTCGCGTGAGTAGACCTCGAGGAGCACGGCCTGCACCGCCTCCGACGGCGTCCAGGGCGATGACACGTCACGGGCTGCGACGGCCGCGACGTCGAAGCCGCCCGCGGCCAGGTAGCCCAGGAGGGAGTCGAACAGGGCCGGCCGCGCCATCGCCGCCTCGATGCGGCCGCGCTCGGGGCTGCCGCGCGAGTACGGCGACAGCATCCCCCGGTCGCGCCGCCCCAGGACCGCCTCGAGCTCGCGGAACTGGGCCGACTGGAAGCCGCTGGCCGACTGCAGCCGGTTGCGGAAGGAGGTGAACTGGCGGGGGGTCATGGTCTCGAGCACGTCCACCTGCGCCACCACCGTCTTGAGGATGGTGAGGGCACGCCGGACGGTGCCCAGGACGTGGGCGGTGTCGCCCGCCTCCAGCCGCGCCTGCAGGAATGAAAACTCGTGCAGCAACTGCCGGAACCACAGCTCATAGACCTGGTGGATGACGATGAAGAGCAGCTCGTCGTGCTCGTCGGAGCGTGGCCGCTGGGCGGCCAGGAGTTCGTCGAGCGCCAGATACGACGCATAGGTGAGGGCTGCCGACCCCTCATCGTTCATACCGGGCGGTCCCCGCCCCGGCCGCCGGGCGGGGCACTGTCCGGGACGCCGGTCAGCATGGTCACGCACCCGGCGGCGGTCCACGCGCCGGCGCCGCCCAGCTGCGACAGCGAGGTGCAGGCATCGGCCGCGACCGCCACGCCGATCATGCTGTGGCACGCCTGGAGCAGCGCGAGGTCGGGGTCGGATAGCTCATCGACGGCGATCATGCCGCGCGCCAGCACCCGCTCGCGAGTGACCCGGAAACCCAGTCCCACCAGCTTCCGTCCACCCCACCCGAGGTCGCTGAAGCCCGGGCACCAGGCGCCCTCGACCCGGCCCGCAACCAGCTCCGGCAGCCCTGACGAGACCAGCCGCACGGAGAGCCACCCACGGAGCGCGGCGAGCATCCAGTCCAGCGGCAGCACCCGTCCGGCCGGAGGCCGGCCCACGGCGCTGAGCGCCAGCCAGCGCGGACCTCCCACCACGAAGGTCCCGCCCGCCACCGTGGTGGTCACCAGCGGTGCCCCGGGCAGCGCCCGGACCGCGTCGAGCAGTCCAGCCCGCCGCGCCAGCCCGCTGCCCACGGTCACCCGGGAGGCGGCGTGGCGCAGCTGGATGTGGACGGTGCCGGTCACCGCCGCGTCCAGCGCCGGGGTCATCTCGGGCGGATCGAGCAGCGCATCGGCGGCCTCGGCGACCACCTCGACAACCCCGACCGCCACCGTGCCGGAGGGGGTGGCGACGTCGATCAGCTCGGGCAGAGCGGGCATGGGCCCCTATCCTGCCTGGCGCGACGCCGGCTCCCGACCCGTTTTGCAGCCGTCGGGCACAATCCGGCCCATGCGCCTGGCGCTCGTCGAGGATGACCCCACACTGGCCGAGATCGTGCGTCGCGGGCTCGTCGAGGAGGGCCATGCCGTGGACCTGGCCACCACGGCGGCCGAGGCGGATCTGCTCGTCTTCGAGAACGACTACGACCTCGTGCTGCTCGACCTCGGCCTTCCCGACGGCGACGGCCTCGACCTGTGCCGCCAGTTGCGCGAGCGCGACAGCCCGGTTCGCATCCTCGCGCTGACCGCCCGCGACTCCCTGGCGGACCGCGTCATCGGCCTCGATGCCGGGGCTGACGACTACCTCACCAAGCCGTTCGACTGGCCGGAGCTTGCGGCCCGGGTCCGGGCCCTGCTGCGACGGCCGGCGAGCGGCCGCGCCCCGGTCCTCCGCTCGGGACGCTTGCGACTTGATCCCGCCGCCCGGCGCGTCTGGAACCAGGACATCGAGGTCCCGCTCACCCAGCGTGAATTCTCCCTCCTGCATTACCTGATGTCCCGTCAGGATGAGGTCGTCAGCCGCACCGAGCTGCTCGAGCACGTGTGGGACTCGGCGTACGACGGGTTCAGCAACGTGGTCGACGTCCATGTCGCAAGCCTCCGCCGCAAGCTCTTCGGAGGTGCCGAGGGGCTCATCGAGACCGTGCGAGGCGCTGGATACCGGCTGGCGAGCGCGTGAGCTCGCGCCGGGCCCAGGTGCTGGTGACGGTCGCCGTCACCCTGCTCGTCGGCGCCGTCGCGGCCGGCCTCGCCGTGGTCGCCGTCCGTCAGGCGTTCGACCGCATCCATGCGCAGTCGGCACGCGACCTGCAGGCACGGCTCGCGCAGGCCGCGGCGACGCTCAACGTGCCCAACGGGACGGTGCCCGCCGGCGTCGACAACGCCTGGCTCGTCGACTTCGACGCCGCTGGAACGCCGGCGGTGACGCCGCTGGGCAACGTCGATGTGGAGCCGCCGGTGACCACGGTGGCGACGACGGCGGTCGGGGCGGACGCCTTCAGTGAGGTCGAGGTGAGCGCCGGCAACCACCTTCTCGTCGGAGCCCTCCCGGTTGCCGGGCGGACGGCCGGCCACACCACCGCCGTGGTCGCCTCGATCGACCTTGCGCATGCAGACGGTGGTGGCGACGCCTTCCGCCTGCGGATCATCCTGGTGTGGGCGGCCATCGTCGCCGCCACGGCCACGCTCACCTTCATCGCCGCCGAGTTCTGGCGGCGGCGCCTGCGCCAGGGGGTGGAGCGGCAGCGCGCCTTCCTCGCCGACGCCGCGCATGAGCTGCGCACGCCGCTCGCGGTCATCCAGGCGTCCGCGAGCCAGGCGCTCTCGCGGGAACGGACGGCCGGGGACTACGTGCGTTCGCTCAGCGAGGTGCGCGCCGCGGCGGAGCGGGCCGCCCATGGGGTCGGCGAGCTGCTCGACCTGGCACGGCTCGACGCCGGCCAGACGGTGCCGCGGCGGGGGCCGCTGCGCCTCGACCTGCTCGTCGAGGAGGTGGCGGTGAGCATTCGCAGCGACGGCTGCGAGGTCGAGACGGTCACCGGTGACGGCGTGGTCGTCGACGGCGATCTGGCGCTGCTGCGCCAGGCCGTGCTCAACGTGGTGAGCAACGCCGCCGGACGGGCATCACGGGTGCGGGTGGTCTGCGAGCGCCGCGGTCGCCAGGCGGTCGTCGAGACGCTCGACAACGGACCTGGATTCCCCCCCGACGTGCTGCCGCACGTGTTCCAGCGCTTCGAGCGCGGGGACCGCGCGGGCTCGTCGGGGCTCGGCCTCGCCATCGTTCGACGCATCGTCGAGGCCCACGGCGGGCGTGTCGAGGCTGCCAACCGCGCCGAGGGCGGAGCCGCCGTGCGTCTCCTTCTTCCACTGGCACGGGGCTGATCTTCATCGTCCCCTCATGTGGCGTGGGGCACGCTGCGCTCATGGACGACGAACGCAGCAACATCGCACACCTTCTCCGACGCGTCACCTTCGGTCCGCTGCCCGGGCAGGTCGACGAGCTGGCCGGCGGCGGGTACGCCGGCGCCCTCGAGCGTGTGCTGAGCGCGCCGCCCCTCGGAGCATTCCCGGATCCGGGGACGACCGGCGACATCGCCCAGTCGTGGATGCAGTGGATGCGGCGGCCGGACGCGGGCCTGCACGAGAAGATGACCTGGTTCTGGCACGGCCACCTGACCACCAGCATCGACGCCGTCGCCAACCCGACGATGCTCTACCGCCAGCACCTGCTGATGCGTGACCACGCGCTCGGCAACGTCCGCGAGCTGGTCCGGAGCATCACGGTCGACCCGGCCATGCTCCAGTACCTGAGCGGCGATGGCTCCACCGCCGACGCGCCCAACGAGAACTACTCGCGAGAGCTGCTCGAGCTTTTCACGTTGGGACGCGGCAGCTACACCCAGGCGGATGTGCGCGCCGGCAGCCGCGCGCTGGCGGGCTGGTCGGTCGGCGAGACCGGCGCCGCCGCCAGCTTCGATGCGCAGAGCGGCTACTCCGGCAGCCTCACCTACCTGGGTCGCACCGGCGTCAAGGGAGTCGACGGCGTCGTCGAGGCCATCTTCGAGCACCCCTCGTGCGCACCATGGATCGCCGCCAGGGTGCATCGCTTCCTCGCCGGTGTGGAACCGACTCCGGCCCGGCGCACCGAGCTCAGCGGGGTGCTGCGCGACTCGGGATACGAGGTGCGCCCGCTCGTCGAGGCCATCGTGCGGCATCCGTCGTTTCTGGGCTTCACGCGCAACCGCCCGCGGTTTCCCGTGGAGTGGGTGACGGCGGCGACGGCGGCGCTCGACATCGACACGGGGGCGGACATCGCCGCCGCGCTCGGACAGCGGCCCTACAGCCCACCGAACGTGGCGGGCTGGCCGCCGGGCGACCGCTGGCTCAGCGCCACGGCGGCGCTGGCGCGCTCCGACGTCGCCCTCGGCGCCGCCCCACTCGACGGCGTGGCCGCGTCGGCGGACCCGGTCGCCGCGGCGCTCGATCGCTGCAGCCTCACCGACGTCTCGGCATCGACCCTGGCCACCATCCGGCAGGCCGTCGGCAGCGCCACCGATCCGGGCGCACGCGCCCGCCTCGCCATGGGCCTCGCCGTGCTCTCGCCGGAGTTCTGCCTCGCATGACCGCGACCTTCGAGCTCACCCCGACGGGCTCCACGGACGGCGCCCCCGCTCCCGGTCCACGGTGGGCCATGATGCCCGCGGAGCCGGCCGCGGCAAGCCGCCGTCGGGCACCCGCCATCTCGCGTCGCTCCGTGCTCGCCGGTGGCGTCGGACTCGCCGCCCTCGCCGGTGGGGGACTCGCCGTGTCCCGCCTGCTGGGACGCAGCTCAACCTCCGCTGCGGCGCTGCTCCAGGCCCTCCGCCCTGCCCCCTCGGATCGCACGCTCATCGTGCTCGAGCTCGCCGGCGGCAACGACGGCATGTCAACCCTGGTGCCGTACGCCGACGGGATGTACCGCCAGCTGCGCCGGCGCACGGCGATCGACGAGAAGTCCGTGCTGCGCATCGACGACCACGTCGGGCTGCACCCCGAGCTCCGCCGGCTGCACCAGCGGGGGCTTGCCGTCGTGCAGGGGGTCGGTGTCGCCCACCCCGACCTCTCCCACTTCGAGATGCTGCGCCGCTGGTGGCTCGGCGACCCCGACGGCAGGAGCGACCTCAAGACGGGATTCCTCGGCCGGGTGTGCGACGCCGTCGGTGATCCCACCGCACCTGCTGTCGGCATCTCCCTCGGCAGTGGGCCGAGTCCGGCTCTGGGCGCCGAGCGGGTGACGACTGTCGGGCTGGACGGTCTGTCCGAGCATCTGGGAGCGGGCGACGAGCTCGCCACCACCTGGCGCGCGGCGCTGCGTGCCATGGCCCAGCCCGACCGCGCCGACGCCGCGCCCGTGCTGGCCGCCCGCCGTGGGGACGCCGACGCGCTGCGTCTGATGGAGGTCATCGAGAACCTGCCTGCCAGGGGCCCCGGTTATCCCGACACCGACCTCGGGCTTCAACTCAGCCTCGCAGCGCGACTGGTGGCCGCGAGGTCCGGCGTGCGCATCGTCCACGTGCCGGTCTCTGCCGACTTCGACACCCACGAGGGACACCTCGCCCGCTGCGCTGCCAATATGCGGCTCATCGACGAGGCGGTGGACGCGCTGCAGGGTGACCTCGACGAGCGGCAGCTCTCCGCCTCCACGCTCATCCTGATCTGGAGCGAGTTCGGGCGCCGTGCCGCCGACAACGGCAGCGACGGCCTGGACCACGGCACCGCGTCGGTGGCGCTGCTTGCCGGCGCGGCGCGTCCCGGTCTCTATGGCGCCCAGCCCCGGCTCGACCGGCTCGACGAGGACGGCGATCCGAGCGCCACCGTGGGCATGGATGAGCTCTACGCCACGGTCGCCGAGGCCTGGTTCGGCGTGCCGGCGGGCGACGTGCTGCCCTCTGGAGCGAGGCCGCTCGCCGGCATCGTCTGACCGCCCGCCGACGGCCGCTCAGGCAGCGTCCCATCACGGCGGGGCGGCGGCGCCCCGCACCGGCTCCGCGGCGACCTCGGCTACCCTCCGCGTGGTGAGCAAGGCGCGGCTGGAGGCGTTCAGTGACGGCGTCTTCGCCATCGCCATCACCCTGCTGGTCCTCTCCCTGGCCCAGCCGGCGGCCGACTCCGCCGACGTGGGGCGCGACCTGCTCAACGAGTGGCCCGGTTATGCCGCCTACGCGGTCAGCTTCCTGGTCATCGGCATCATGTGGATCAACCACCACGCGCTCTTCACGCATATCGAGGCGCCCGACCGGATGCTGGGGTTCCTCAACCTCATGCTGCTGATGGGTGTCTGCCTCCTCCCCTTCCCCACCGGCCTGGTCGGCCGCGCGCTGCAGGACGGGCATGGGCAGGTCCCGGCGGCGGCCATGTACAGCGCCGTGACCTGGTTCATCGCCCTGGGCTTCAACGCGCTCTGGCTGCGTGCAGCGGTCGGCCGCCGCCTGCTGGTGCCCGACTTCGCGGCCAGCGAGGTGCCCAGGAGCATCATCCGGTTCGGCGTCGGCGGCGTGGTCTACGGCGTCATCTTCGCCGTCTCCTTCGTCAATCCCCTGATCGCCCTCGGCGGCCACGCCCTCATGGCGCTGTACTACGTCGTGGACCAGCTCGCCGGCGGCGTCCCGGGCGCGGGCGGCGCGGCCAAGCCCGCCGAGGCCTGATCCCGTCCCGGTGACCGGTGTCACCGGGGATGCCTCCTGGCGTTCCGGGTCGGCGGCCCGCGGCGGACGCGCCGGCGGCCGAGGCGGCGGAGTGCCCCCTACCCGGCGGTGGCGCCCGCAGCGGCCTTCTCCCGCTCCATCCAGGCCTCGAGCCCCGGGCCCGACTCCCAGGAGGTGATGAGCGCGTGGCGTGGCCGCGGGTCGCGATGGCAGACCACGTGCCAGAGGCGCTCGGTGTCGATGACGATCTGCATCCCGCGGTGGAGGGGGATTCGCGACTCGGTGGCCGGGTCGTCCCGGTCCTGGCGGAGGATGAAGAAGGTCCCGGGGGTGTCGGTCAGCTCCAGCCAGCTGCGCACCACCCAGCCCTCACCCTCGGGGTTGAGCCGGTTGTTGTCGTCGAGGTGCAGCTGGCGGTACGCCGACTCCTCGCTGTCGTAGGGCCGCAGCTCGATGACGCGCACCCGGCCGAAGCGGACGCCGACGGATTCCACGTAGTCGACCAGCGTGGGAGCGATGTCCTTGTTCCTGGTCCAGACACCGTCCTTGTCCGGCTTGCCGTGGTCCCAGAAGCCGTGGCACTCCATCTCCCCCAGGGCAGACGCCAGCGGCGCGAAGTTGGTGTCTCCACCGGACTTCCAGTCCATGAACTCGAGGCGGTCGTGCTCCAGGTCGGGGATGGGCGGACCCTGGTAGTCGCGGAGGACGACGAAGCCCTTCTCCTCGAGGGCGGGAAGCTTGAGGTGCGCCATGGAAGTCCTGCCCGGGTGAGCGCGGCAGGGGCCGCGCGGCTGATCCGTCGCAGAGGCAGAGTAGCGTCCCGCTCCCGCGTGCCGGTACGGTGGCCGCCATGGCCGACCACGCCGCCAACGACGATCTCGCCCTCGCCCACGAGCTCGCCGACCTCGCCGACGGCGTCACCCTGCCGCGCTGGCGGGCTGCCGACCTCCAGGTCCTGCGCAAGCCCGACATGTCGCCCGTGAGCGACGCCGACACCGCCGTCGAGGCCCTCATCCGGGAGTGTCTGGCCGTCCGCCGCCCCGAGGACGCCATCCTGGGCGAGGAGCAGGGAGGCGCACCCTCGACCGGGGGCCGGCGCTGGATCCTGGATCCCATCGACGGCACCCGCAACTACGTCCGCGGTCACGCCGTCTTCGCCACGCTGGTGGCGCTCGAGGTGGACGGCCGGATCGACGTCGGCGTGGTCAGCGCCCCGGCGATGGGCCGTCGCTGGTGGGCGGAGCGCGGCCGTGGAGCCCACACCGGCGCGTCGACCGCCCCGGCCACCCGCCTCCGCGTCTCGGCCGTCGAGGAGATCGGCGACGCCTACGTGTCGGGCAGCCCGGTGCCGCGCCTCTCGGATCCGGCGCTGCTGGCCCGCTGGGACGCGCTCGCCGCCCGGGCCTGGCATGCCCGCGGCCTGGGGGACTTCTGGCAGCACATGCTGGTCGCCGAGGGCACCGTCGACGTCGCGCTCGACCTCGACGCCGCCATCTGGGACTACGCGGCCCTCAGCGTCATCGTCGACGAGGCCGGGGGCAGGTTCGGCGACCTCGACGGGTCCGCCCGGCACGACGGCAGGCACGGCCTGTCCACCAACGGCCGGCTCCACGCCGCCGTGGTCGAGGCGCTGGCTGCCCCCCCGGGCTGACCGCTACAGGTGAATCCCTCGCATCAGCTGTCCGAGCGCGTAGGCCTCGATGCTGACCGGGGCGTCCTCGCGCTTCTCCCTCGGCTCGCCGCTCCGCGGCGCCGAGTCGGGGAGCACGGCGAAGGCCGCCGACATGAGGAGCTGGCTGAGGCCCGGGGCCACGGCGTTGGTCAGCTGGCCGAACTTGCCCAGCCGGGTGCTGACCTCGTGCGGGCGCGCGATCAGCGCCTTGACGATCATCTCCGCCGCCTCGTCGGCGCTGATGGTCGGGAAGCTCTTGTAGAGGCCGGTGGGCGCGATCATCGGGGTGCGCACCAGCGGCATGTGGATCTCGGTGATGGCGACGCCGTCGGCGGCGATCTCGGGGGCCAGGCAACGGCTGAACGCGTCCAGCGCCGCCTTGCTGGCGACGTAGGCGGCGAAGCGCGGCGGGTAGGTCTGGGCGCCGATGCTGCTGATGTTGAGGATGTGGCCGTCGCTCCGGTCACGCATCCCCGGGATCACCGCCATGATCATGGCGATGGCGCCGAAGTAGTTGAGCTGCATGGTCCGCTCGAAGTCGTGGAAGCGGTCGAGCGAGTGCATGACGGCCCGCCGGATCGACCGGCCGGCGTTGTTGATGAGCACGTCCACCCTGCCGTGCTCGGCGATCACCCGGTCGACCATGGCGCGGCAGGCGTCGGGGTCGCTGAGGTCGGTGGGGTAGATCGACGCCCGCCCCCCGGCGTCGATGACCTCTTTCTGCAGCTCCTCGAGCTTCTCGACGCCACGCGCAACGCAGATCACGTCGGTGCCGGCGGCGGCGACGCGAAGGGCCACGGCCCGGCCGATGCCGCTGGAGGCGCCGGTGATCAGCACCACCTTCCCGCCCAGGGCGCGGCGCAGGTTGCGCTCGGAGGGGATCTCGGGATCGAGGTGACGCTCCCAGTAGTCCCAGATCCGCCACGCATAGGACTGGAGCGGCGGGCAGCTGATGCGCGTCCCCGCCAGCGCCTCCGTGGCCCTGGTGGCGTCGAACTCCGCCGGATAGTCCATGTAGGCGAGCGCGGTCTCGGGCACGCCCAGCTTGTCGAGGACCTGCTTCCAGATGCGCTGCGCCGCCGGCAGCTGGCCGACGATGGCGGCGGTGTTGCCCGGGATCAGCTTGGCCATCCGGCGGTCGAAGCGCAGCGCGAACTCGGGCGCGTGGGCGGCGCGGCAGAAGGTGTTGAGGGTGTCGCCGAGCGACAGTGGATGCGGGTCGACGATGTGGAAGGCCTGCCCGTCCCCGCCCGGCAGGTGGGCGATGTGGTCGATGGCTGCGGCCACAAAGTCCACCGGCACCAGGTTGAGGGGACCACCCTCCGGGCCGGTCAGCGGCACCCACTGCGGCATCGAGTCGCGCAGCTTCTGGATCAGCTTGAAGGCGTAGTAGGGGCCGTCGACGCGGTCCGCCTCGCCGGTCTGGCTGCTGCCGATGACCATGCCCGGGCGATAGACGCGCCAGGGCACGGTGGCCTCCTCCCGGACGATGCGCTCGGCCTCGAACTTGGTCGAGAAGTAGGCGTGGTCGAGGGCCTGGCCCTCGGCGAACATGGCCTCGGTGAAGACGCCCTGGTAGCGGCCGGCGACGGCGATCGAGGAGACGTGGTGCAGGCGTGAGGCGCCGATCTCGTTGGCCAGCAGGCTCACGTTGCGGGTGCCGTCGATGTTGGCGCGCTCGGTCTCCTCCTGGCCGGCGGTGAGGTCGTAGATGGCGGCCAGGTGGAACACCTCGGCGCCCCGGAGCCTGCCCTTCTCCTCGTCGCTGAGCCCCAGCCCGGGCTCGCCGATGTCGCCGATCACCGGGCGGAGGCGGCCGCCCGCCGCGTCGAGGCGGTCGCGCAGCGCGGCGAAGCGCCCGCGGCTGCCGGGACGCACCAGCACGGCGATCTCCCCCTCGCGCTGCAGCAGCAGGGGAAGCAGGTGGCGCCCGACGAAGCCGGTGGCACCCGTGACCAGGTAGTGCTGAGCCATCACATCTCCCATGGCGCCAATCGACCGGTTGCGCCGGCACGTCCGTGTCCAGCGGCGGCAGGATAGGTCGCCGCGCCCAACACTGCGCCGGGCGCTCGCCGGGCTCAGCCGACGCCGCCCCGGCGGCGGGGGCGTCGGAGCCGCCCCGACGTTGCAGACTGTCCGCCGGACCGGCCCATCACCACCGCACCGCAGAGGTTGAACCCATGCCCGACGCCGTCATCGTCGCCGCCGGCCGCAGCGCCATCGGCCGCGCCTTCAAGGGATCGCTGGTCGACTGGCGGCCCGACGACCTGGGTGCGCACGTGGTCACCGAGGTGCTCCGCAAGGTCCCCGCGCTGGACCCGGCGACCATCGACGACCTGATGTGCGGCTGTGGCCTGCCGGGCGGCGAGCAGGGCTTCAACCTGGGCCGGGCAATCGCCATCCTGGCCCGCATCGCCGTCCCCGGCACCACCATCACGCGCTACTGCTCGTCCTCGCTGCAGACCACCCGCATGGCCCACCACGCCATCCAGGCGGGCGAGGGTGACGTCTTTCTGAGCGTCGGAGTCGAGGCGGTCTCGCGATTCGTCAACGGCTCCTCCGACAACGACGCCAACCGGAACGAAAAGCTCGCGCCGGGCAATCCCGAGGGCTACCCCGACATCTACATCGCCATGGGCCAGACCGCCGAGAACGTCGCCGAGCGCGAGGGCATCTCGCGCCTGGAGATGGACCGGTTCGCCAAGCAGAGCCAGGATCGCGCCGTCGCGGCCCGCGACTCGGGTCACTTCGACGCCGAGATCATTCCCGTGCCGCTGGCCGGCGGCGGCATGTTCACCAGGGACGACGGCCCTCGCGCCGGCACCACGCTGGAGAAGCTGGCCGGCCTGCCGCCCGTGTTCCGCGAGGACGGGCTGGTGACCGCGGGCAACTCCTGTCCCCTCAACGACGGCGCCGCGGCGGTGGTCATCATGAGCGACGCCCGCGCCGCCGAGCTGGGCCTCGAGCCGCTGGCTCGAATCGTCAGCACCGGGCTGTGCCAGCTGGAGCCCGAGTACATGGGGCTGGGGCCGATCGGCGCCTCGCGGCAGGCGCTGGCACGGGCGGGCATGACCATCGACGACGTCGACGTGGTCGAGATCAACGAGGCCTTCGCCGCCCAGGTGATCCCGTCGGCACGAGCCCTCGGGGTCGACCCCTTCAGCGACAAGCTCAACCCCTTCGGCGGCGCCATCGCGCTGGGCCATCCCTTCGGCATGACCGGCGCGCGCATCACCACCACCCTGCTCAACGACCTCGCCACCACCGGCGGGACGGTCGGGCTGGAGACCATGTGCGTGGGCGGCGGCATGGGCATGGCGATGATCGTCGAGAGGCTGGGCTGATCGGGGCGCTGGATGGAGGCCCCGGATGCGCACGTTGATCTCGGTGGCGCAGCTCGCCGAGGAGCTGCACGAGCCGGTCGGGCCGGTGATCCTGGACGTGCGCTGGCGGCTGGCGGGGCCGCCGGGTCGCGATGACTGGCTGGCGGCCCACATCCCCGGCGCCGCCTTCGTCGACCTCGACCGTGACCTGGCGTCGCCGCCCGGGGCGGGAGGGCGGCATCCACTCCCCGAGCCGGCCGCCTTCGCCGCCGCCATGCGCGCCTGCGGGGTGCGGGCGGCGCGGCCGGTGGTGGCGTATGACGCGGCTGACGGCACCAGCGCCGCCCGGCTGTGGTGGCTGCTGGTCCACCACGGCCACGACGACGTCCGTGTGCTCGACGGCGGCGTCCGCGCCTGGACCGAGGCGGGAGCCGAGGTCGAAGGCGGCCCGGTGAGGCCGGCGCCGGGCGATTTCGAGGCCACCCCGGGCCGGCTTCCCGTCCTCGACGCGTCCGGCGCCGCGGCGCTGTCCCGCTCCGGCCTGCTGCTGGACGCGCGCGCCGCCGAGCGCTATTGCGGAGAGGTCGAGCCGGTCGACCCGATCGCGGGGCACATTCCCGGAGCGGTCAGCGCACCCACGGCCGCCAACCTCGGCGACGACGGCCGCTTCCTGCCCGCCGCCCGGCTGGCGGAGCGCTTCCACCGGCTCGGCGCGGTGCCGGGCAGCACCGTGGGCGCCTACTGCGGCTCCGGAGTCACCGCCGCCCACGAGGTGCTCGCCATGGAGCTGGCCGGCCTGCGGGGACAGCTCTACGCCGGGTCCTGGTCGGACTGGATCACCGACCCGTCGAGACCGGTGGCAACCGGTCCCAAGCCGGGGTAACGCGCCGCGTCGCAACGCCGGCGAAACGTTGGCGGGACATGATGCGTTGCACCCGCGACGGCCGCTCTGGCCACTCGGGACACAGTCCCGGGCGAACCTCGATGGTAGGCTTGAACAAACATGCGTCCGCTCCACTTTCGCTCCACCGATACCCCGCCGCTGGCTGCGCCAGTGCGCGCGGCGCTGGCGGCCGTCGGCCTGATCAGCGTGGTGGCGCTGGCCGGCTGCTCGGGTGGTTCCGCGACCGCCACCAACTCGGCCGGTCGCGCCGACGCCCAGTCCGCCGCCTCCGGCGAGCCGACCGGCACCCCCAGGGCAGCCGCCCCGGCGATCGCCATCACGCCGGCGGACGGCGCGGCCAACGTACGCCTGGACACGCCGGTCAAGGTGGGCGTCGACACCGGCTCGCTGGACTCCGTCGCCGTCCATACCGACGCCAGCACGGCACCGATCGCCGGCGCCATGGCCCCGGACGGCAAATCATGGATCGCCACCGGAGGCCTCGACCCCAAGGTCCGCTACATCGTTGAGGCCGCCGCCCACAGCAGCGGCGGCAGCAGCTCGGCCCAGGCGGCCTTCTCCACGATTGCGGTGAGCGGCAAGCTGACCACCGACGCCTTCCCCGGCGACGGTGCCGTCGTGGGCATCGGCATGCCCATCATCCTGAAGTTCAACCAGGGCGTCCCCGCCGAGAAGCAGGTCGACTTCGTCAAGCACCTGCAGGTGCAGTCCAGTGTCCCGGTCACCGGGGCCTGGCACTGGTTCGGGACCCAGGAGGTCCACTGGCGGCCGCAGGACTACTGGCCGCCGAACACCAAGGTGACCATCAACGCCCACCTGCGCGGGGTCGAGGCCAGCAGCAACGTCTGGGGCGTGGGCGACTGGACCAGCACCTTCACCATCGGCGAGAAGCACATCTCGGTCATCGACGCGGCCGCCCACTCGATGGAGGTGTTCAGCAACGACCAGTTGATCCACACCTACCCCATCAGCGCCGGCAAGCCCAGCAGTCCGACCATCAGCGGCACGCTCTTTGTCTGGTACAAGCTCCAGCAGGTGAAGATGGTCTCCACCTCGATCGGTATCCCGGTCAACGCGCCCGGTGGCTACGACGAGACCGTCTTCTGGGACACCGCCATCTCCACCGACGGCTTCTACATCCACTCGGCGCCGTGGTCGGTCGGCTCGCAGGGCAACACCAACGTCTCCCACGGGTGCGTGAACCTCTCCCCCGACCGCGCCACGGAGTTCTTCAAGTTCAGCCAGGTCGGCGACATCGTCCTGGTCAAGGGCACCTCGCGGGTGGCTGACTACTCGGACGGCGAGGCCGACTGGCAGATCCCCTTCGCCCAGTACGCGAACAGCGGCGGCGTCACCGGGACCCCCCCGCCGGCTGCGGCACCGGGTGGGGGCGGGCTCTGACGCTCGGGTTCCCGGGGCGGCGAGATCCGGCCGGCACGCTCAACCCGGCCCCGCAACCGGCGCCGGCGGCGCTCCCAGTCGGCATGCCAGCCGCCACCCGGCGCTGACCTCAGCAGGCGGAGCCGCCACTCCCCCAGCCGCCCGCAGGCGGTGACCGCGCCCTCGCTGACGGCCAGCGCCTCACGCAACCGGCCCAGCCGCTCCAGCGCGATGGCCAGCTGGCGCGCCGCGCGCAGGTCGTCGGCGTCGGCCTCGACCAGTCCGCGCAGAAGCTCGACCGCCTCGGACTGCGCGCCGGCGGCGTCGAGCCGGCGCAGACGGCGGGACAGGCGCAGCGCGGCCTCTCGACCCCAGGGTGCCCGTCCGGCCGTCGCCGCCGCCCTCAGGTGGCCGTCGACCTCGTCGGCCACGCCGCCGCGCCGCTCCAGGTGCACCCCCAGCCGGTAGCGGTCCGCAGGGTGGGGCGGCTGCACCAGCCGGCCCTCGACGTGGGCTGCGAGGCGGGCGGCGAGCACCATGGTGGCGCAGAGGTCGAGCTGGTTGTGCTGAACCACGCCCTCGATGACCGCCGTCCGGCCGCTGTGCAGCCAGATCCTGTACCGCGCCGGCGCCTCGCAACCGGGGACGTCGTCCGCACGATGGAGTGCCAGCAGCGCCTGCTCGGCCTGGCGCAGCGTGCAGGCCCCCAGACGGTCCCGGAAGAGGCGCCGCACCGGGGCCAGGAGATCGCAGTGCAGAGGCGGCTCGCACCACCCGTGCAGCCGGTTGACGACGGCGCGTGCGCGCAACACCGGCATGTCGAAGCTGCGGCCGTTGTAGGTGATGATCATGCGGCAGCGGGCCAGGGGCTCCAGCAGCGCTGTGAGCTGGGCAGTCTCGGCGCCGAGGTCGACGAGCAACAACTGGTCGATCTCGAGGCGCGCGCCACGCGGGACCCCGATTCCGACCAGGAAGGCCACCACCCCGCTGCCGCGCAGGCCGAGGCTTTCGATGTCGAGGACGGCGAGCTCGTCCTCCCCCCAGCCGAGCGCCGGCAGACCGGCGCCGCCGGCAGCGAGACCGAGCAGCTGGGCAGGCGCCACCGGGCCGGGCGCCGCCGCCGCCTCGAGGAAGGGGCCGAGGTCCACGCTGGTCCGGCGCACCCAGGCCAGCCCCGAGGCCGTGAGCTCGGGAGCGAAGCCGAGCGCCTGGAGCGACGGATCCAGGCCGCCCGGGGCGCCGAGCGCTGTCCGGCCCTCAGCCGGGGCCGGCGACCCCGGGGTAGCGGTCCGGATCCGGCCGCCGGGCAGGCCACCCATGCGGGCGATCCGCGCACGGAGCGCGGCGACCTGCGCGGCCCTGGCCTCGTCCATGCCTCCGCCCGACCCGGTCAACCGGCTTCCGCGACAGCCAGCAGCCGGCGGCTGGCCACCCGGACATCCATGCCGGACGATCCCGGCCCCACGCAGGACGGGCACCCCGAGGCGCAGACGCAGCCGTCCACCACCCCCCGAGCGGCGATCAGCAGCTCGGCGTACCGCTCGTGGATGCGCTCGGCCAGGCCGACACCACCGGGCACGGCGTCGTAGAGGTGGATGCGCGGCGAGCCCGACTGCGGGCCGGGCGGCCCGGCGGGGTCGAACCGCCGCGGCCGCCAGCCCTCGGCGAACTCGTCGACCTCGGCCACCTCGGGCGGCGCCAGCGCGGGCGGCACCGGTCCGGTGGCTCCCGGGACGCCTCGACCGCGCAGCTCGGCGTGCCGGCCCAGGTCGCGCGGGTCGCACATGCAGAGCAGGCAGGCCGCCTGGTGGAGGGCGGCGGCGAGCCCGTGCAGGCCGGCCTCCAATTCGGCTCGCGAGAGCCCCATCACCGCCCCGGGCTCGAAGCTGAGCCAGGCCGAGGTGGTGTGCAGATCCTGCTCCGGCAGGGTGATGGGGCCGGCACCGATGGTCTCGTGGGTGAGGAATCGGATCTTCTTGTAGATCGTCGCCACCCGGGTCACCCGGACCTCGCCGTGGCTGCGCCGGCAGCCGCTGCCGACCGGCCCGGCGTAGCGCTCCAGCACCGTCACCGAGAGCCCGATCTCGGCGGTGGTGTAATAGTCCACGGACACCGGATGGACGTAGGCGCGCTTCTCCTCCCAGTCCAGCCGCTCGACATGGAACTGGCGGCCCTCGTGCAGGTAGATGGCGTCGTCGTGGACCAGCACCGGCGCGGCGAACTGGTCGACCTCGCCGATCACCCGGGCGTGGCTGCCCGGCCGGCCACCGCCGCTCCCCGACCACGGCCCCTGGGGGCCCTGCCCGGGACCGTCGGGCGAGCTGGAGGTGTCGACGATGACCACGTTGGTGGCGCAGGCGCTGCGCAGGCTGAGCGCGTCGGCGGGGAAGGCATCCGAGGCCCAGTGCCAGCGGGTCCCGCTGCGGTGGACCAGCCCGTCCTCCGCCAGGCACTGGAGCAGGGGCTCGACCTCGGCGGTGCCCAGCCGTTCTCCGCTCTCGAAGGGCAGCTCGAAGGCCGCCGCCTGCAGGTGGCCGCCCAGGACCAGCAGGTTGTCGGGGTCCACCAGCCCGTGCTCGGCACTTGCATCAAGCAGGTAGCGCGGGTTGCGCGCCACGAACTGGTCGAGGGGCGAGTCTGCTGCGATCAGGACCCCCAGGGAGGCGGTGTCGCGCCGGCCGGCGCGGCCGAGCTGCTGCCACGCGCCCGCAATGCTTCCCGGCCAGCCCACCAGCACCGAGGCGTCCAGCCCGCCGATGTCAACGCCCAGCTCGAGCGCATTGGTGCTGACCACGGCGCGGACAGAGCCGTCGCGCAGGCCCGACTCGATGGCCCGGCGCTCCAGCGGCAGGTAGCCGCCGCGGTAGCCGCGCACCGGCCCCGGCCGCCCCGGGAGGGGCGCCGGGTGGAGGCGCTGGAGGTAGGAGAGAAGGACCTCGACCGAGGCCCGGCTGCGCGCGAAGGCGATGGTCTGGAGATCGCGCCGGACCAGCTCGGCGCACAGGCGCCTGGCCTCTAGCACCGGCGAGCGGCGGACCCCCAGTGCCCCGTCCACCAGGGGCGGATTCCAGAACCAGATCCGGCGCTCCGCCCGGGGCGCCCCGCTGCGGTCGATGCAGACCACGGACCGCTCCAGCAGCCGCTCCGCCAGCTCGCGCGGATTGCCGATGGTGGCTGAGCAGGCCACCACCACCGGGGTGGTGCCGTAGAAGCGGCAGAGCCGCATCAGCCGGCGGAGCACGTTGGCGAGGTGGCTGCCGAACACGCCCCGATAGGTGTGCAGCTCGTCGACGACGACCAGCCGCAGGTTGGTGAAAAGCTTGATCCACGAGGTGTGGTGCGGCAGCACGCCGGTGTGCAGCATCTCGGGGTTGGTGACGATGATGTGGCCGGACTGCCGAACGGCCTGACGGCGGCCCGGCGGGGTGTCGCCGTCATAGGTCCCGGCACGCAGGCCCGGCGGCAGATGCGCGGCGACCTCCTGGAGTGCCGCCAGCTGGTCCTGTGCCAGGGCCTTGGTGGGGAACAGCCAGAGGCTTCGGGACTCGGGGTCGCGCAGCCAGCGGTCGAGGACCGGAAGCTGGTAGCAGAGGGACTTGCCCGACGCCGTCGGGGTGACCACGACGGTGTCGCGCCCGTCGAGGACGGCGTCGACCGCCTCGGCCTGATGGCTGTAGGGGCGCTCGGTGCCGCGCGCCCGCAGGGCCGCCACCAGCGCCGGATGCAGGCGTTGGGGCCAGTCCGCCAGCCGGGCGGGACGCGCCGGCAGGATCTCCTCATGCACGATGCGGCCGGCGCACACCGCCGACACCCGCAGCTCGTCGAGGGCGGCGGCGACGCGATCGGCCGCGATCGGCGCTGCCCTCGGGATCATGCAGGGACCGGGGGTGGCGTGCTCACCGCGGCAGCATAGCGAACATGTGTTCGCCTGACAACCGGCGTCCGCGGCGAGGCCGGACGCCGCTGATACCGTCCTGTGCCCATGACACAGGTCTTCGACGTCGACCGCCTTCTCGCCACCCCGCGGCTGTCCGGGCTCGCGGCGTCACCGGACGGCTCCAGGCTGGTCACCGGCGTGGCCACGCTGGCGCCGGACGGCCAGAAGTTCCGGACGGCCCTGTGGGAGGTCGACCCGAACGGCGCCCGGCCGGCGCGGCGGTTGACCAGGTCGGCCGCCGGCGAGTCGGTCGCGGCCTTCCTGCCCGACGGTGCCCTGCTCTTCACCTCCAGTCGCGCCGACCCGGACGCCGCTCCCCGGGCAGACCGCGAGGAGGCGAACTCCCTCTGGCTGCTGCCCGGGGGCGCCGGCGAGGCGGCGCTGCTGGCCGCGCCGGCCGGCGGCGTGGGCGCGGTGGCCGTGGCACGGAACCGCGGCACCGTCGCGGTCCATGTCCCCACCTTCGCCACCGCCGCCGGCTGGGACGAGGACCACCACCGCGGTGCACGGCGCCGCGAGCTGGGCGTCGCGGCCCGCCTCTGGGAGGACGTTCCCATCCGATTCTGGGACCACTACCTGGGCCCGCGGCATCCGCGACTGGCCACAGGACAGCTGGGTGGTGAAACCGGCTCGCCCCGCCTGGAGCTCCGCGACCTGACCCCCGATGCCGGCGGCGCCCTGGAGGAGACGCTGTTCGACATCACCCCCGACGGCACCACGGTGGTCACCGGCTGGCGCTGGGGTCCGCGCTGGCTGCAGCGGCTGGTGGCGATCGACGTCGCCACCGGCGGCCGCCGCACGCTCGCCGAGGCGGAGGACCTGGACATCGGCCATCCGGCGTGCTCACCCGACGGCCGGCGGGCAGCGGCCGTCGTCGTCACCGTGGGGGCGCCGGACCGCCCCGTCCGCGGCTTCGTGCGCGTCCTCGACCTGGCCACCGGCGCCGCCACCGACCTGCTGCGCGACACCGAGATCTGGGCGGGCCAGCTCACCTGGACCGAGGACTCGTCGGCGCTGCTGGTGTCCGCGGACCACCACGGCACCCGGCCGGTGTGGCTGGTGTCCCTCGACCCCGGCGTGCCGCCGGCACCGATCGGCTGCGACACATACGAGTGGGTGCGGGCGCTGCCCGGCGGCCGCATCGCCGCGGTGCGCTCGAGCCTGGGCCGCCCGCAGCACCCCGTGATCCTCGACCCGGCCCGGCCCGGCCATCCCGGCGAGGCGCTGCCCGGGCCGGTTCCGGAACCCGACTTTCCCACCCGCACCGAGGAGATGTGGGTGGACGCGCCCGACGGCCGCGGCCGCGTGCAGTCGTGGCTCCACCTGCCGGCAGACGCGGACGCCGACCATCCGGTGCCGCTGGTCCTGTTCATCCACGGCGGCCCCTACGCCAGCTTCGGCGCCTGGAGCTGGCGCTGGTCGCCGCATGTGCTCACGGCGCACGGGTACGCGGTGCTGATGGTCAACCCCGCCCTCTCCACCGGCTACGGCTGGGAGAACGTCGACCGCAGCTGGGGGAAATGGGGCGAGGTGGTGGAGGCCGACCTGCTGGCCGCCACCGACGCCGCCTGCGCGCGACCGGAGATCGACAGCACCCGGCTGGCGGCCGCCGGCGGCTCCTTTGGCGGCTACATGGCCAACTGGCTGGCGGGCCACACCGACCGGTTTCGTTGCCTGGTCACCCACGCCTCGGTCTACGCGCTCGACCAGTTCCACGGCACCACCGATCTCGGTATCTCTGTTGAGGAGGAGTTCGGCTCGCCCTACGACGGCGACGAAGGCTGGCTGCGGAACAGCCCGAGAACCGCGCTCGGCGCCATCGCGCGGCACCGGACGCCGATGCTGCTCATCCACGGCGAGCTCGACGCGCGGGTCCCGGTCGCGGAGAGCCTGCGGCTCTTCTTCGACCTGCGCCGGATGGGTGTCCCGGCGCGGCTGCTCCACTTTCCTGACGAGAACCACTGGATCCTGCATCCCCAGAACATTCGGATCTGGTACGAGACCGTGCTCGCCTTCCTCGACGAGCAGCTCCGAGACATCCCCTTCCGGCGCCCCGACGTGCTCTAGGTGACGCTGCCGGACGGCGGCTCAGTCGGGGAAGCGGCCCAGCGCCTGGGCGGCCTGGAGGAGAGCGCGCACGTCACCGCGCTCCGGAGCCACGGTGATGATCTTGCGATACACGCCCATGGCCGCCTCATCGTCCCCGCGAGCCCGCATCAGGTCGGCGACGCGCTCCAGGTAGCCGGCGGCGAGCTCGGGGACGCGGTCGGCGAGACAGGTCTCGGCCAGCCGCCACAGAGGCGTCTCGTAGAGCGGGTCGGCGCGCCAGGCGGCCAGATAGCTGTTGATCGCCGCCCGCGTCTGACCGGCGCTGCGACAGCGGTCGCCGCACGCCAGCGACAGCTCGGCGACCTCGTGACCGCCGAGCTCCTGCGCCGCCCGCTGCATCAGCGCCGCCGCCTCGCCGCCGCGTTTGCGGCGCAGCAGGGTGTCGATCTGCTCCGGCAGGCGCAGGCGGTCGAGCTCGGGGCCACGCGCACGCCGGGGGTGCCCGGCGTGCTCGTCGAAGTCGACGGTCGCCGCCCGTATGGCCTCGTCGCGGCGGCGCTGCGCCATGCGCTCGTGGAGCACCTGCTGTTTGGGCGAGCGGCGCACCGACCAGCTGGACGGGTCGTCGGGATCGCTCGCCGTCTCCGCCGGCGCGGGAGCGGGCGGGCGGGGCTGCGGGCTCAGGTGGCTGGGCCAGCCGGCGGCGCCGACGCTGCCACCGGCGGGCCACCTGGCCTGGCCGGCGACTTCGCGTGCCGCGTCGAGGCCGGGCTCCGAGCCGCCTGACCAGCCCTCGGCCGCAGGATGCGGCGCCGGCTCGGCTGCGGCTGCCGGCCATGGCGCCTCGCTTGCGAGTGGCCTGGCCGGGGTCGCACCGAGATCGATGCCCGCGCCGGTGACGACCGGCGGCTCAGGCGGTGCGGCGGTGATGTGGGTGCCGGCAGGCGGCTGGCCGCGCATGCTGGGCCAGCCGCTCAGCGGCCCGGGCGTGGCGTCCCGGGGAGCGCCGGGGACGCCCCAGGCGGGCGCCAACGGCGACGTCGACAGCAGCGGAGCGGTCGGTCCTGCGGCCTCGGCGGTGGCCGCTGCGGTGCGGTTGCGCAGGCGCGCCGCCAGTCCACCGGGCGGTTTGTGGGGCGCGGTGGCGGGCCTGGGCGCGGCCGGCGCCGTGGGCGGGACCCAGCGAGTTGAGGGAGCCGGTGCGGCCGGCTGCTCGCCACCGGCCGCCAGCACGTCGGCCCAGGCGCGGTAGGAGGGCACCACCAGGGGCGAGGCAGGCTGATCACGCCGGAAGATCTCCGGGACCCGCTGCAGGTCGACCACCGCGCTGGTGGGCACGGGATCCCCGGCGGAGTCGAGGGCGACGACCAGCCTTGCGGGCTCGTCGTCCGGCCGCTCCAGCGCGGGTCGGGCGGAGGCGGCCACCGGTCCTACGGGCAGGGCCGGATCGGCGGCCTGTTCGGGCCCGTCAGCGAGTGCGGCGTCGGCCGCGGCATCGGGGGGCGCGACGGCTTCCCCGGCCGCCATGGCTGCCAGGGCGGGGGGCTCGGCGTCCGTCGCGGGGGGCTCGGCGCGCTCGCCATCGCGGTCACGCAGGGGGCCGCCGTCGCCGGCGGCCCAGCCGGAACCGCCGAGGGCAGCCGCGTCGGCGACGGGCCATGCGGCCATGGGCTCCTCGACGCCGGCGGGCGCCAGACCGTGAAACTCGTCCGGGGGCACGATCGCCGGCGGCGCCTCCGCGGTGTGGTCGCCGCCGTCGAGCACGCGGAGCTCCGGCTCGTCCCAGACCAGCTCGGGACGATTGCCGCCGCGCGCGCCGGCGGTGGCGGCGATGCCGGCATCGTCCGCTCCCGCCCCCTCCATGGTCAGCGTGCGCCCGGGCTGCTCGGCGGCGCTGGCCGCGTCGAGGCTCAGCAGGAACTCGTAGATGGCGCGGCGCAGGCGCTTGCTGAGGCCACGAGCGGCCTCCGGCGACCCGGCCTCGATGGCGTGCTGAGAGGCGTTCTCGGTGACGACCAGCAGCGCTGCCTCCGTGGGCGGCCACGCCGCCCCGCTGGCGCTCTGCAGCCCTTCCTCCAGGAGTCGGACCAGCACGTCGTCGTGCGCGAGTGTGTGCGCGGCGACCTCGAGCCAGCTACGGCGCAGCTTGGCGAGACCCTCCGCGGCGGCCGTCGAGAGCGCCGAGGCGCCGGGCGCGTACGCAGCAGGCTCGTCCACGGACCGGATTCTCGGGCCGCGCCCCTCCCAGGGCTGCGAAGGAGGCGAGACGATTGGGTCACGGATCTGGCGTTCGCCAGCTGCCCGTCCCTGGTGCCGGCCGCGCCTCAGCCCCTCTGCAACACCTCTGCGACGGCGCCGGCCACCTCCGACGTCCCCACCGCGGTGGGGTCGTCACGGCTCTCCTTCATGTCGTAGGTCACCGCCCGCCCCTCGCGAATGACCGTGGCCAGCGCCCGCTCGAGACGGTCGCCGGCGTCGACCTCGCCGATGTGACGGAGCATCATGACGCCGCTGAACATCATCGCCATGGGGTTGGTCTTGTTCTGGCCGGTGTACTTCGGGGCGCTGCCGTGGGTGGCCTCGAAGACGGCGATCTCGTCACCGATGTTGGCGCCCCCCGCCAGACCGAGACCGCCGATGAGGCCGGCGCCGAGGTCGCTGAGGATGTCGCCATACAGGTTGGGCATCACGGTGACGTCGTAGAGCTCCGGCTTCTGGACCAGCTGCATGGCCATGTTGTCGACGATGCGGTCCTCGAACTCGATGTCGGGGAACTCACCGGCGACGTCCCGCGCCACCCGCAGCCAGAGGCCGTCGGTGTACTTCATGATGTTGGCCTTGTGCACGGCCGTGATCTTGTGGCGGCCGTTGTCGCGGGCCCACTGGAAAGCGAAGCGGAAGACCCGCCGGGTGGCCCCGATGCTGATGGGCTTGATGCTGATCCCGCTGTCGTGCCGGATGCTCCTGCCCGACAGCCGGTTGATGGTGTCGATCGCCTCCAGCGCCTCGTCGCTGCCCTGCTCGAACTCGATGCCCGCGTAGAGGTCCTCGGTATTCTCGCGGACGATCACGAAGTCGATGTCCTGGTACCGGCTGCGCACCCCGGGGTAGGACTTGCACGGGCGCACCAGCGCAAACAGGTCGAGTTCGCGCCGCAGGGCCACGTTGACACTGCGGATCCCGGTGCCGACCGGGGTCGTCAGCGGACCCTTGATGGCCACCTTGTTCCTGCGGATCGAGTCGAGCACGTGCTCGGGCAGCGGCTGGCCGTGCTGCTCGATCACCCCGAGGCCGGCGTCGTGGATCTCCCACTCGATGTCGACCCCGGTGGCGTCGATGGCCCGGCGCGCTGCCTCGCTGACCTCGGGGCCGACGCCGTCGCCCGGGATCAGGGTGATGGTGTGCCGAGCCATGCGTTGAGTTCTCCTCGAGCGGGCGCCCGCGCGGGCGCGGACCAGCCGACCGCAGCGACGGCGGCCAAGTCTCGCAGACGTGGCGGGCGACCCGCCGCGGTGGCTATCCGAGCAGGGCCAGGAGGCGGTCGACCTCGACGCGGAGGGCAGTGTCCGAGGCCCAACCCGCAAGACGATGCATGGCGGGCGCGGCGCCGGTCATGCTCCGGAGCATGTGGAGCGACGGCCTCATCTCCTGGTACGCCCTGCACGGCCGCCACCGGCTGCCCTGGCGGCTGACTCGCGACCCCTGGGCGGTCCTGGTCAGCGAGGTGATGCTCCAGCAGACCTCCGTGGCGCGGGTGGAGCCGCGCTGGCACCGCTTTCTCAGCCGCTGGCCGCATCCAGAGGCGTGCGCGGCGGAGCCGCTGGAGGAAGTCCTCCGCGAGTGGGACGGGCTCGGGTACCCGCGGCGTGCCCGGGCGCTGTGGGAGACCGCAGGCGTGGTCGGTGCCGGTGGCTGGCCCGGCGACGAGGCTGGTCTGCGCCGGCTCCCCGGGATCGGGGTCTACACCGCTCGGGCGTTGCTCATCCTGGCGGTGGGAGACCCCGGCGTGCCGCCGCCGCGTGACGTCAACCTGGGCCGGGTCGCCGCCCGCGCCGCCCTCGGCCTGGAGCCGCATGAGGCGGTTGGCGGACGCCTGGACGACGCACTGGCGTCGGGCCGGGACCTGGAGACGCCGGTGCGCGACTACACCCTCGCCCTCTTCGACGTGGGCGCCACCCTCTGCCGGGCACGCCGGCCGCGCTGCGCGGAGTGTCCCCTGAGTGCCTGCGCCTCCCGGGACCGGGTCGGCGAGCCGCGGATCGGCACCCCGCCCAGACGGCAGGCCGCGTACCCCGGCAGCCATCGACAGCTGCGTGGCGCTGTGCTGCGAGCTCTCCTCGACCGCCACCCCCCGGAAAGCGTTGAGGAGCTGATGCGGCGCGTCGAGCGCGTTCCCGCCGCCGCCCGGCCGGGAGCTGTGGTCGAGGCGCTGGCCGGCCTGGTCGACGACGGCCTGGCGCCGCCGCGCTGGCGGCCGGTGACGCCGTGAGAACGCGCCGCTCCCCCGCCGAGCTGGAGCCGATCGAGCGCCAGGTGCACATCTCCTGCGGGGTCGAGGAGGTGGTCGCGGGCTTTCTCGGCGACCCCGCCGACACCCCGGACGGCGTCGTGCTGGTCGTCGAGGAACCGCTCCGGCTGACCTGGGAGTTCACCCGACGCGGGCTGCAGGGCTCCCTGATGACGGTGACCTTCAACGCCGACGGCGACGGGACCACAGTGACCTCCAGCTTCGTCCGCCGCGTGGGAGGCCTGCGCCTGCGGCTGCGACGGCGCTCACTGATGCGGCGCTACGAGGCCATCCTGGAGGGTGTCCTGGAGCGGGCACGTGCCGAGCTGGAGGGCGACACCGCCCTGGACGCGCTCGACGGCCGGCCGGTCGGCGGCTCCGAGGAGGCGGCGGAGCGGAGTGGCAGCCCGGATAGCATCAGCTGATGGCCACGCGCAGCGACTGGCTCTCGGCCGTCGGCTCCGGGCTGTGGGCGCACGACGTCCTGCGGTTCGTCCCCGACGTGGTGCTGCCCGAGCCCCCGGACCGGCCGGCAGCCCGCGGCGAGGGCCCCCGGGTGGCCTTCTGCGGCTTCCCGTCGGAGTTCAGCCTGGTCTTCCTCCTCGCCCTGCTGGAGCTCGACGTCCAGCCGGTCGGCATCATCACCAGCCCTGGCGCGCATCCCGCCATCCTCGGCGTCAACGCCCTCTCGCAGATCGCCGACCACATCGGGGTCCCACTGCTGCGGCTGTGGCGGGTCAACGACGAGCATTCACGCCTGGAGATCTCGGCGCTGCGTGCGGACGCCGTGGTCATGGCCAGCTTCGATCAGATCGTGGGCGCCCGGGCGCTCGCCCTTCCCGTGAACGGCTGGCTGAATGTCCACCCCAGCGCCCTCCCCGAGTACCGGGGACCGGAGCCGGTCTACTGGACCATCGCCGACGGAGCGCCCCGGGCGGGCATCACCCTGCACCGGGCGGCGCCCAGATTCGACGCCGGACCCGTGCTCGCCCAGCGCACCCTGGAGGTGGCCGGCGACGACACCGCGGGGACGCTGACACGGCGTCTCTCCAAGCTGGGCGTGGCCGCTCTGGAGGAGGCGCTGACCCGCCAGCTGGCCGGGGATCGCGGTGACCCGCTCGACCTCTCACGGGGCAGTTACCGGCCCAGCATCGGCCACCGCCGCCTGGACCAGGCGCCCGATGTCCATGCCGCGGAGCGCATGGTGCGGGCGGGCGAGCCCAACATGCCCGCCTGGACGACGCTCGACAGCGCTCCGGCCTACGTGCACCGCGCCCGCGTGTCCCAGAGCTGCGACGGACCCTGCGTCAGCTTCAGCGACGGCTGCCTGGAGCTGCTCGACACCTCGGTGATCTGCGGCTGCCATCACGACACCGCGGAGTGCCCCCACCTCGAGGGTTTCTGACCGCCGGTCGGCGAGCTGCCTAGAGCTGGCGCTGCCGCTCGGCGAGCCGGCCGAGCAGGTAACCGAAGCACCCGTCGCAGCCGCGGCGCTGGACGTGGCGCCGCAGCTGCGCCAGGTGCGAGGTCCCCACCTCGCCCGCTGCGGTCTGGTCCGCGACCAGCCGGAACTGCAGGCAGTGGAGCAGGATCTCGGGGATGGTGCCGTCCCCGAAGACCACCACCTGGAGTGAGCCGAGCTGCAGTCCGTTGGTGACCTCCATCTTCACTGGCAACGTTCAGGGTCACCCGTTTACTGCGGTCGAGCGGGACTCGCCTACCATCGGAGCGAGATGACCGACGCCGCCCGCCGGACCGTGCTCGTGGTCGATGACGACCCGGCGATGCGACGGTTCCTCGAGACCCTGCTCACCCACCGCGGCTGGCTCACCCGCGGAGCCGCCACCGGCGCCGAGGCGCTGGCACAGCTCCGGGCACCGGCGACCGGCGATGCCGGCACGGCAATCGACGTCCTGCTGCTCGACGCCATGCTGCCCGACGTCCGGGGCTACGACCTGGCCAGAACGCTGATCGGCGACGCTCGCACCGCCTCACTGCCCATCTGCTTTCTGAGCGGCGCCCTCTCCGGCCGGGCCAGGCCGGTGGCCGGGGTGGGCTGCATCCTCAAGCCGGCCATGCCCCAGCAGGTCATGGCCACCCTGGAGGAGGTCATCGGCTCCGCCGCGGCGACGACCGAGGCCCGATTGGAGGCCATCGACGCCATCGAGCGCCTGTCGTTCCTCTGACCCCTGCTCATGACCCGTCAGGGACGTCGACGGCCGGCCGACGGCCGGGCGCGCCGCCGGCGGCCGCGACCGGCATCTGATCACGGTCCACGCCCTCGTCGGCCCCTGAGCGGGGCCCGAATCGCCCCGGGATCCGTGCCTCCACGCAGAGCCCGTGGGGCGTCACCGCCGTCGCCGCAATGCCGCCGCCGTGCGCCTCCAGCAGGCTGCGCGCGATGGCCAGGCCCAGGCCGGTCCCGGGGCCGCTGCGCGCCGCGTCGCCCCGAACGAAGCGGTCGAAGACGGTCGGAAGCAGCGCCGGTTCGATGCCGGGCCCGGCGTCCACCAGGGCCAGCACCGCGTCCTCGCCATCACGCCGCACGGTGAAGGCCACGGTGGCGTCGCTCGGAGTGTGGCGGGCCACGTTCTCGGCCAGCACCCTGACCACCCGTGCCACCGCGTCGGCGTCGGCGAGCCCGGGCCCGAGTGGCGACACCTCGAGCTGCACGGGCCGCGGCGCGCAGAGGCGGGCCACGTCGGCGGCGGCCTGCGCCGCCAGCTCGTCCCACTCGACGGGCGCCACGCGCACCGCCCCGGCGTCGCCGCGCGCCAGCGCGAGCAGGTCGGAGGCCAGCCGCGACATCCGCTCCACCTCCCGCAGGCTGCGCTCGACGAGCGCGGCGCGGTCCTCGGCGGGCATGCGGGGATGGCGGCGCAGCAGCTCGACATCGCTGCGCAGCGTGGTCAGCGGTGTGCGCAGTTCGTGGCTGGCGTCAGCGACGAAGCGGCGCTGGCTGTCGAGGGCGGTCTCGAGGTCCCTGTAGGCCGACTCGATGCGGTCGAGGGAGGCGTTGAAGTTCTCGGACAGCGCTGCCACCTCGTCCTGGCTGTGAGGCCGAGGCAGGCGTCGCGAGAGGTCGCCGGCATGGCCGAGGCGGTCCACCGCCTGGCTGAGCCGCGACACCGGCCGCAGCGCCCGGCCGGCCACCAGCCAGCCCAGCAGCGCGCCGATCAGCAGGCTGACGCCGCCCGCCGCCGCCAGCATGTAGCGCAACGGCCGGAGCGCGTCGTCGATGGTCTGCGTCGACTGCCCCAGAACCAGCACCGAGCCGGACGGCGGCGCGGCGCCCAGGGCGGACGCGACCGAGCCGCCGGGAGCCGCCGTGGCCGCAGCCGCTCCCGCCGTGCTCCCCGGCGGCAGGGCGTCGGACGGCGGCTGGCGGAGCTGCGGCGCCGCCGTCACCAGCACGCGATAGTCCTGGCCACCCGAGTTGATGGTGAGCACCTGGTCGGTCCCGGCCGCCGCGGCCGAACGCTGCGCGCCCGAGACCTGCAACTCGAGCTGGTCGGCGTTGGGCGAGCGGAACGCCGGGCTGCCGTCGGGTCCCAGGAGCAGCGCGAACAGCGCGTCGCCACCAGGCCGGCCCAGCACCCGGATGACGCCGGGGGCGCTGCGCTCGACCACGTGGGTGCGTGCCGACAGGGCGCGCAGCCGGTCGTCGAGCTGGGACACCTGCTGGTGGGCGAAGACCAGGTAGAGGCCGGCACCGACCACCAGCACGGTCACGGTGACCGCCGCGGCCGCATAGAGGGCGAACCGGCGGCGCAGGGACACCGGGCTCCGCCTATCCGTCGCCATCGGGCGGCGTGCGCAGGACGTAGCCCACGCCGCGGACGGTGTGCAGCAGGCGCGGCTCGCCGCCGGCCTCCAGCTTGCCGCGGAGGTAGCCGACGTAGACGTCGAGGACGTTGCTGTCGCCGGGATATCCCCAGACCGCCGCCAGGATGCGGCGGCGCGTCACCACCTCGCCGGGGTGGCTCAGAAAGAACGTCAGCAGGTCGAACTCGCGACTGCGCAGCTCGATGCGCCGATCGCCGCGGTGGACGTCGCGGCTGGCCACGTCGACGCTCAGGTCGGCGTAGACGCGCAACCGGTCGCCGCGCTCGCCGGCGCGGCGGCGCAGGAGGGCACGGAGGCGGGCAAAGAGCTCGTCCAGGGCGAACGGCTTGACCAGGTAGTCGTCGGCGCCGGCATCGAGCCCGTTGACGCGGTCGGAGATCCCATCCCGGGCGGTGAGCATGAGGACGGGCACGTCACCGCCCTCGCGCAGCCGGCGGCAGACCTCGACGCCGTCGATGCCCGGGAGCATGACGTCCAGGACCACCACGTCAGGCGGCTGCTCACGGGCGGCGCGAAGGGCCGAGCGGCCGTCCTCGGCCACGCTCACCCGGTAGCCCTCGTAGGCCAGCGCCTGCCGCAGCGAGGCGCGGATGCCGGGGTCGTCGTCGACGATCAGGACCGTGGCCACCGGGCCCTCTCCCCAGCTCTCCGTCGCCTCATCCCCTGATGATCTACTCATTGCCGGCGCCATTGCCGCCACCGCCCCCTCCGAAGCCGCCGAATGCGCCGCCGAAGCCACTCCCGCGGCCCCCGGTGAAGCAGCCGGTCGGCCCCGCCGGCTGGATGGACAGGGCGCGCGCCGCGATCACCCCGGAGGCGTCCTTCTGGCCGACGGCGGCCACGCAGTCACCGACGATGATGTCGGCGATGGTCGCGGCGGCGGTCCGCGAGACCGTCACCGTGGTCGGGATGGTGATGGTCTGATCGGCCTGCGAGCTGCTGGAGCTGCTCGCCGACGTGCGGCCGCCGGCGCCTGGCGGAGGGCTCACCGGGGTGACGGTCACGCTGGTGCCCGCGACCGCCTTGACCAGCCCGCGCAGGGCCGAGAAGTTGGCGTTGGTCGGCGCGCCGCTGGGACGAGGCGTCCGCGACGGGTCGGGTGCCGGCGCCCCAGAGGCCCCCGGGCCGCCCGGGCCGCGGCCGCCCAGCGTGCAGGCACCGTTGACGGCGTCGGTGAGGGTGACGGCACTGACGGTCAGGGTGCCCGCCGCGTCCTTGCGCCCGGCCGCCGTGATGCAGAGCCCCGGCTGGATGTCGGCGAGCGCAGCGGTGCTGGTCCTCAGAACTGTGGTGCCGGCGGTGTAGGTCACCGTGGCGTCGCCGGTGGTGGTGTTGAGGATCAGGGACCCGGTGCCGATGCGTACCACCTCGCCCCGAACGCCGCCACCCGCGCCGCGCCCCTGGCCGGTCGCCGTCGACGAACCCGGCGAGACCGTCGTCGACTGGGACGCACCCGCGGCGGTGCTGCCGCAGGCAGCCGCAAGCAGACTGAGGGCGGCGCAGCCGGCCGCCAGGACGAGTCGCTTCATGAGGTTCTCCGCGTGTGAGTCGGTGGGGGTGGCGTCATTGCGCGCGCAGCGCGTCGATGGGCGCCAGCCGGGCGGCGCGCGCTGCGGGATAGACGCCGAAGAGAAGGCCGACGCCGCAGGCCACACCGACGGCGACGAGCACGGGGGTGACGGTGATGGTCATGGCGATGCTGGTGGCGCGGGGCACGATGATCCCGGCCAGCAGCGCGCCGACGACGCCGAGCAGGCCACCCACGAAGCTGAGCAGCGCCGCCTCCACCAGGAACTGGCGTAGCAGGTCACCAGGGGTGGCGCCGAGCGCCTTGCGCAGCCCGATCTCGCCGGTGCGCTCGGTGACGGACACCAGCATGATGTTCATGACCCCGATGCCGCCGACCAGCAGCGAGATGGCGGCGACGCTGGCCAGCAGGATGGTGAGGGTCTGGGTCACCGACTGCGCGGTGGAGAGGAAGGAGCTGTTGCTGGTGATGGTGAAGTCGGCGGTGCCGGCGGCGCTGCTGCTGTGCAGGTTGGTGAGCAGCTGACTGGCCTCCAGGTAGGCGGAGCCCACCGTGTCGGAACTGGACGCGCTCAGGAGAATGCGCTGCACCGAGTTGGGGTTGCCCCCGGTGAGGTCGTCCTGAGCGGTGCTGATGGGCACCACCGCCAGGTCGTCGCCGTTGGTGAAACCCTGGCCGCCTGAGGTGGTGAGAATGCCCACCACAGTGAAGGGGATCCTGCCGATGGTGACCGGATCACCGACGTTGACTCCCAGCGTCGATGCCGTGGTCGATCCCAGCACCACGTTGGTGGCGTGGACGGTGAGGTCGGCCGCGCTGATGAAGCTGCCCTCGCTGACGGTCCGCGCGTTGGCGAGCAGCCAGTCGCCGGTGCTGCCCTGCACCTGCGTGGTGGTGTTCTGGGCGCCGGCGACCAGGGTCGAGCTGGACTGCACCACCGGGGCCACGGCGGCGATGTCGGGCGCATTGCCCCTGTCCTGAAGCCCGTGGACGTCGTTCATGGTCAGGGTGGTGGCGCTGCCGGCGCCGCCGCGGACCCCGCCGGAGAAGGTGGCCCCGCCGCTGACCGTGAGCAGATTGGTGCCCAGCGAGGCGATGCGGGCGTTGACGCTGTCCGACGACGCCTGCCCGATGCCGACGGTGCAGATGACCGCGGCCACGCCGAAGAGGATGCCCAGGGTGGTGAGGATGGAGCGCAACCGGTGACCGAGGATGCCGCGCAGGCCGGTCTCCAGAGTCTTGAGGGGGCTCACGCGGCCAGCGGCTCCTCGCTGATGCGGCCATCGCGCATCTGCGCCACGCGCCGCGCCACCGCGGCGACGCCGGGGTCGTGGGTGATGATGATCACCGTCCGTCCGGCGGCGTTGAGCTCGCAGAGGATGGCGAGCACGTCGCGGCTGGACTGCGAGTCGAGGTTGCCGGTGGGCTCGTCGGCGAGGATCAGGTCGGGATCGGTCACCAGCGCGCGGGCGATGGCGACACGCTGCTGCTGGCCGCCGCTCAGCTGCGTGGGCCGGTGGTCGACGCGGTTGCCGAGACCCACCTGGTCGAGCGCATCGATCGCGGCGGCCCGCCGGTCGCGGGCCGAGCGGTAGAGCAGGGGCAGCTCGACGTTGCGCCACGCCGTCATCGAGCTGAGCAGCTGGAACTGCTGGAAGACGAACCCGATGCGCCGGTTGCGCACCCGGGCCAGCGCGCGCTCGCCCATGCGGCCCACCTCCTCGCCGCCGAAGAAGAAGGTCCCCGAGGTGGGCACGTCGAGGCAGCCGAGGATGTGCATGAGCGTCGACTTGCCCGACCCGGACGGACCCATGACGGCGAGCAGGTCGCCGCTGTCCACTCGCAGCGAGACCCCGTCGAGAGCGCGGACGGTGGCATCGCCGGTGCCGTAGACCTTGCTGACCTGGTCGAGGCGCAGCACCTCACCCCCCTCCGCCGGCGCCGTTCGGTCAGCCGCCACCTCCCCCACCTCCGGCGCGACCACCGCCGCCGCCGCCGCCCGGGAGGGTCAGGCCGCCGCCCCCGCGGTTGGGGTTGCTGCCGGCGCTGGGCACGGCGCTGCTGACCACCGCGATGACCACGTTGTCGCCCACGCTCAGTCCGCTCTGGATCTCGGTTCGCGAGGCGTCCTGGGCGCCGACTGTGACCGGGCGGCGCACCGGCTGGTTGTTCTCCAGCACCTGCACCGAGCCCTGCGAGACGGCGCCGGTGGGGACGGTCAGGACGTCGACCACCTGGTTGACGATGATCTGGATGGAGGCCGAGGTGCCGGCGTGGAAGGAGAGGTGGCTGCCGTCGAGCTGAACGGTCACGCCGAAGGTGGCGACGCCGGAGGTGACAGTGGCCTCCGCGGCCACCTGGGTGACCTTGCCGGTGGCCGCCTCGGTGGAACCCGCCGGGGTGACGCGGGCGCGCTGACCGATGGCGACCAGGTTGACCTGGGTGTCGGTGACGGTGCCGGTCACCTGGAAGGCGCCCGGCGTCAGCAGGACGACGGCATGCGTGGTGGTGCTCGAGGAGCTGCTCGACGCCACCGCCGAACCGTTGCTGGTGGACTGGCCCGACGCCGTCAGCCCGACCGCGATGTTGACCTGGCCGACGGTCCCGGCGGACGGCGCGGTGAGCGTGGCCTGGCCCAGGTTGCGGGTGGCGGTGTCGACGTTCACCTGGGCGATGTCGACTGCGCTCTGGTCCTGCTGGATCTGCTGCGGGGTGATGCTCTGCCGCAGCGCTGACAGCGAGGTCCGCGCGTTGCTCAGCTGGACCTGCGCGGTCGCCACCTGACTCTGGGCCGCGTCGTTGCTCTGCTGCACCTTGACCTGGGTGGCGGCGAGCTGGCTCTGGGCCGTGCTCAGCGCCGACTGGTCCTTGCTGAGCGTCTGCTGGTCGGTGGCCACGCGCTGCTGGTCGGCGGTCGCTGAGGTGGGGTTGCCCGCGTCCGCGGTGGCCCGCTGCTGGTCGGCGGTGAGCTGCGACTGGTCGGCGTTGACGGTGTTCTGCGCCGCCGGCACCGCATTGGTGGCCTGGTCGAGCTGCTGCTGGTTGACCAGCAGGGTGTCCGCCAGGTTGGTGCGCGCGTTGGTGAGCGACACCTGCGCCGAGCTCACCGACGACTGCGCCTGGCTGAGGCTCTGTGCCGTGGGGCCGGCCTGGTCGAGCGACAGCCTGGCCTGCGCCGACTTGAGGTTGGCCTGTGCCTGCACCAGCGCGGCGCTGAGCGCGGTGGTGTCCTGGCCGGCGAGCACGTCTCCTGCGGCCACCTTCTGGCCCGGCTGCACGGCCACCGCGGCGACCCGGCCCGAGGCCCCGAAGTCCAGATCGGTCTCGTTGAGCGGCGCCAGGTTGCCGGCCAGCGACAGGGACTGGGTGACCGTGCCCATGGAGGCGGCCACGGTCCGGTACTGGGGGGTGTCGGTCCCCCGGCGGGCGTACACGATGCCGCCGGTGGTGGCCAGCACGGCCACGACGACGAAGGCGGCCACGAAGCGAGGTCTGAGGATGCGGCGGAGCACTCGCTGCAGCCTAGGTTGAGCCCTGGCAGAGCCTTCGCAGACCGCGCTAAGAGAGCACTAAGACAGGCCGGGGCCTCACTCCATGGCGATGGCGCCGAGCACGTTCATGCGCGAGGCCCGCCGGGCGGGCAGGATGGCGGCGATGACGCCGGCGAGGAAGCCGACGAGCACGTAGACGATGAGGCTGCCCACAGGCACCCCCAGAGTGTCGATGCCCAGTGGGGAGCTGAGCGAGCGGGAGAGCGCGACCCCGAGGCAGACCCCCACGACACAGCCGAGCAGGGCGCCCAGCAGGCCGATGTGGATGGCCTCCCATCGAATCATGCTGCGCACCTGCCGGCGCGACATGCCGACGGCGCGAAGCAGCCCGATCTCCCGGGTGCGCTCCACGATGCTGAGCGCCAGCGTGTTGACGATGCCGAGCAGCGCGATGACCAGCGCCAGCACCAGGAGCACCTGGATGAAGGCCACCGCCTGGTCGATCTGTTTGTTCTGGTCGGACTTGTAGGCGGCGTTGTCCTGCACCTGGGTGCCGGGAAAGGCGGCGACCACGGAGTTGAGCCTGCCGGCGGCAGCCGAGGCACTGCTGCCCGGCGCGGTGGCCACCAGGATGACGATGTCGGACTGGTCGGACTGGGCCGACCGCGCCGTCGCCAGCGGCACCTGCCAGTTGCCGAACAGCGCGTTCCTGCCGTAGATGGTCACAACCTTCTGGGCCGGGATCCCCGCCCGCTGGAAGCGCATCGCCACCATGTCGCCGACAGACAGGTGCTCGGTGGCGGCTGTGTCCTCGCTGATGGCGATCTGTCCCGAGCCGATCTGCGACAGCGAGCCGCCCTTCTTGACCTCGATGTTGGCGACCCGGTCGACGGTCGCGGGGTCGAAGCTGCCGAAGGTCATGGTGTCGCCGTGGAGCACGAAGTTGCCCATGCCGATCTCGCTCACCACGCCGGCGACCCCGCTGTTGCGCAGCGCGTCGGCGACGGCGGGCGACATGCCGGTGGCGGCACCCGGCGAGGTGGGGCTGATGATGAAGTCCGCCTTCGAGGTGCGGTCGAGGACACCGCTGAAGGACGCCTTGAAGGAGGCGCCGACCACGGCGATGGCGGCCACCAGGCCGATGCCCACCATCAGTGCCGAGGCGGTCGAGGCGGTGCGCCGCGGGCTGCGCAGCGCGTTCTGGACGGCGATGCCATGCGGTACCCGAGCCCACACCGCCACCCGCCCCAGGACCGCCCCCAGGACCCCGACAACGGTGGGCGCCACCACCGGTGCCAGCGTCGCCACGCCGACGAAGATGACCAGCGCCCCCAGCCCGGTGAGGAGCAGACTGGAGGCAGCGAAGAGGCCGACCAGCAGCGCCACGATGCCCAGCAACAGGACGCCGGCGCCGCCACCGGCCCGCGCCAGAGTCATGGCACTCGCCGAGGGCACGCTCTCGCGCATCGCCGCCACCGGCGGGATGCGGGTGGCGCGGGTGGCGGGGACCAGCGAGGCCAGCACCGTGACCACGATGCCGACCGCCATCCCGATCACCGCGGTCCGCACGGTGAAGGTGAGCGTGGTGCCGCTGATGCTGGCGCCGAAGGCCGAGAAGAGCGCCTCCAGCCCCGCCGCCAGCAGCACTCCGAGCGCGGTGCCCGCCGCCGAGGCCACCACCCCGACCACCAGCGCCTCCAGCACCACGCTGCGACGCACCTGCCCGGTGCTGGCGCCCAGGCAGCGCAGCAGCGCCAGCTCCCGGGTCCGCTGCGCCACCAGGATCCCGAAGGTGTTGATGATGATGAAGCTGCCCACGAAGAGCGCGATGCCGGCGAAGACGTACAGAAAGATGCTGATGCCGGTGACGAACTTGCCGACGCTGTCACTGGACTGCCTGGCCTGCTCCCGACCCGTCTCCACCTGGTAGGTCGCGCCCTTGGGGTCGAGGGCCTGGCGGACCCGGCCGCTGAGCGTCTCCGAGCTCACTCCCGGCACCGCCCCGACCGAGATCTGGTCGTACTCCGAGGGCGAGCCCAGGACCTTCATCGCCGTGGGGGTGTCGAAGGCCACGATGGTTGCTCCCAGCAGGTTGTCCTGATCGCCGAACCCGGTGAGCCCGACGATGCGGAACTTCTGGGGGACCCCCTGAGGTGGAACCACCTCGACGGTGTCACCGAGGCGCAACCCGGACTTGGCGGCGGTGCCCACGTCCACCACCACCTCGTCGGACCCATGCGGTGCCGCGCCGGAGCGCAGCCTCAGCGGGGACAGACCCGGCTGCTCGGGCCAGTTGAAGGCCAGGTTGGGCGCGCCGCCGTTGCTGATCGGTTTGCCGTCCTTGCCGACGATCGCGGCCATGCGCCGGATCATGCCGTCGGCGGCGCGGACGCCGTCGACCGCGCGCACCGTGTCGAGCACCGACGCGGGCATGGGCGGCCGGTCCTCCTGGCTCGCCGGGTCGCCGCTGATCGACGTGCTGCGGACGGTGACATCGATGTTCTGGCCGATGGTGCCGAAGAGGTTGTCGAAGGCGCCGCGCAGCGTGTCGCTCAGAACCAGCGTCCCCGAGACGAAGCTCACCCCCAGCACCACCGCGATGGCGGCCAGGGTGAGCCGCAGCTTGTGGGCGAGCAGCCCGCTCAGGGTGACCTTGAGCATGCCGTTCAGCCGCCCAGCCGCTTGAGTGCACCCAGGATCTCGTCGACGCCGGGATTGGGGAGGTCCTCGACGACACGCCCGTCAGCCAGAAAGACAACCCGGTCGGCCAGCGAGGCGGCGGTGGCGTCATGGGTGACCATGAGAATCGTCTGCCCGAATTCGTCGACGGCGACGCGCAGGAAGCCAAGCAGCTCGGCGCCGCTGCGGCTGTCGAGGTTGCCGCTGGGCTCGTCGGCGAAGATGATCTCCGGCCTGCTGACCATGGCGCGGGCCGCGGCGACGCGCTGCTGCTGACCGCCGCTGAGCTCGCTGGGGCGGTGGGACAGGCGGTCGCGGATGCCCATGGTGTCGACCACGCGATCCATCCAGGCGGCATCCGGCTGTCGCCCGGCGATGCGCAGCGGCAGGGTGATGTTGTCCCCGGCGCTCAGCGTGGGCACCAGGTTGTACGCCTGAAAGATGAAGCCGACTCGCGTGCGGCGCAGGAGTGTCAACTCCTTGTCGCGCATGCCGGTGATGTCGGTGTCGCCGAGCAGGATCCGACCGCTGGTCAGGGGATCGAGGCCGGCCAGGCAGTGCAGCAGCGTCGACTTGCCGCTTCCCGACGGCCCCATCACCGCGGTGAAACGGGCGGGTTCGAACTCCAGGCTCACACCGTCGAGGGCACGGACGGCCGCGTCGCCGCGGCCGTGGACCTTGACCGCCTCCACACAGCTGACGGCGGAATGGGGACGCGAGGTGGGTGCGAGCGGCGACCCCGGTGCGCCCGAGGTCGTGGGAAGGACCGACACAAGCAGTCTCCTGGGGGGTGGGTCAGGTCCCGACGACCACCGGTCCGGCTGCATCCCGGGCCGCGGTGCGCCACCGCCGGTGACGCCTGGACTCTGACGGTTCGCGGACCCGGTTGTGGTCCTCCGCCGGGGTGAGCTCCGCCTGATCTCAGCCGGGCGCGCCGGGGAGGGCCACGCCGGTGGCCGCCAGGACGATCATCCTGGCGCCCCGGGCGGTGGCGACGTCGATGGCAGGCCGGCCCAGCGCGTCCGGGTGGCCCTGGGGCCGGCCATCCCGCGGCGGCGCCACGATGGTGAGCAGGAGCCCCTGCGCGGGGCTCAGGGCCGCGAGGGCGGCGAGCGCCTCCGCGAGGCGGCCGTCGCCGCCGTACCAGCCGGGCGGCACGGTGAGCTCGAACTGTCCCTCGACGGCGGGCCGGGGCGCAGCCGGTCCCATGAGCGCCGGCCAGGCCACGCCGTCGCCGCCCTGCCCGGAGMCSCCCGCCGATGACCCGGCCGCCCCCACCGCGGGGTGCCGCCCGGCGGCGTCGATCTGCTGGATCAGGCTCAGGCACTGCGACGACGCGGCGCCCAGGGCCTCGGAGTGGAGGCGCACGGCGCGAGCGAGCAGGGCCTGCGCATCCCTGGCCTCCTGGGGCCACAGCGCCTCTGGAAGGGCTGTGCCCTCCCCCGTGACCACCAGCACACGGGCACCCTCGCTGGAGACGCGCAGCTCGGCGTGCGGTGAGATCGTGCCGGCGACGGCGACCAGCTGCTGCGCGCGCCGAACGTCGCGCTCCGCCGCTCGCAGGACATCCGCCAGGACCCTGAGCATGGTGGCGACGGCGTCGGTCGTGCCGGAGATCAGCGACAACCCCTCTCGGGCGTGCTCCCACCAGGTGTCGAACTGTTCCCGCGCCCGGCCGCTCCAGCGCAGCTCGCCGGTGACGCGGTCGAGGGCGCCCAGCGAGTCGCCTGTGACCGTGCCCACCCCCGACCAGTGGCCGGCGATGGCATCGAGCTCGGCGCTGTCCGAGGGCAGGCTCACACCGCGTGACCGGGATCAGGGCTCGGCGGGCGGTCGGCCTCCGAGTAGGCGCCCCCATGGGACCAGAGCGCCAGGGCCGCGTCCTGGTGGGCGCTGCGGGTGTCGAGGACGAGCTGGAGGATCCTCCCGGTCAGCTCGCGGATGTGAGCGCCGAAGCCGTGATCGTCGAGGTCCTGCCGCCAGTCCGGGGCCGTCGCCGCCAGGGCCGCGAGCTCGCCGCCGTCGGCGAACTGGGGGGCGTGAACGACCCGGCCCACACCATTCGAGCTGTCGCGGAAGGCGTTTCCGGCGCGCGTCAGGTTCTCAGGGTCGACGTGAAGGTGGTCGGGCACGGGCGCGCGGATCTCCGATTGCTGGTCCTCACCCGGTGCAACGACAGGCGCCGGCCAACCCTGCGCGCCACGCCGGCTCAGACGGGCGTCGTCCCGCCCGCCAGTGGCGGCACCGCGGAGGCCAGGCGGCACTCGGCGGCCGAGCCCGCAGCCAGCAGCACGACGTGGATCACGCTGCCGGCAGGCGCCGCCCGCGCCAGCACCCGGTGGAGGCGCGGCGCCAGCTCGATGGCGGCCCTGGCCCCACCCCCTGCCGGCACCAGGGCGAGCAGCAGGTGGGTGGCCCCGCCGCTCAGCTCGGGAAGCGCGGCGAGGTGGGCCCGGGCCACCTCGGGCACGATGGAGAGAAGCCTGGATGCAACCTGGGCCAGGGTGCCTGCCGCCGGCGGGTGGGGCTCGAAGCGCAATTCCACCAGAGCCACCGCCAGCTCGCGGGCCAGTGGTGGGACCGGCACCGACCCGGCAGCCAGGGCGGCCACCTGGGCGGGCTCGAGGTCGCAGCGCCGGCCACAGCCGGCGTCCAGCGCCAGGCCGGCATGCGGCCCGATCGCCGCCACCAGATCGCGGCCGCGGACCAGCACCGCGGCACCGCCCTGGAGCTGAGGGAGCGCCGCCATCCCCTCCTCCAGCCGCGCCTCGGAGCTGTACGCGGGGACCATCTCGACGCCGCCGGGGGTGAGGACGACGACGGTCAGGGCGGTCAGTGCCGCGTCTCCCTGGTGGGGTCCCGGTGCTGCCGCGCCGGCGTCGGCCAGCACCCAGACCCAGGCGTCGACCAGCACCCGGCACAGCGCGGGAAGGGCGCCGTCGTCGAAGCCCGCGATGCCCACCAGGGCCTCCAGGGCGCCGGGGCCGACCTCGACCGGCGACGGCCCCGGGCTCACGGGCCGCCGCCGGCGGAGCAGGTCATGGGGGCGGACCTCCTGCCGGAAGCGGTTTGAGACGGTGGGTGCCGGCCGCCAGAACCGGCGACCGCAGGATATGTGGTGTGGCAGCCACCGCGCGCAGGCCGCGCCCGGCGGTGGCGGCGGATCAGCGGAGCGCTCTGGCGGCGGCTGCGGCCGTGGGGCTCAGAGGAGCGACTGCTGAGCCGTGCCGGCCGCGCCTGGCGAACGTCGCCGCGGACGGGGAACGGCGCCCGCATCGGCGTCGTCGTCGCCGGACTCGGCGGCCGGGTGCTCGACCAGGGCGACCACCCGGGTCTGCATGAAGCGTCCGGAGCGCACCGGACGGCCCGTGCGCGTGGTCTCGGCAACCTCGACGACGCCGCGCACCGTGGCCACCTCGACCCGGCGCCCGGCGCGTGTGGCCACGATCTCGAAGGTCCTGACGCCGTCGCCGACGTCCACCACCACCTCGACTCGGTCTCCCTTCACCGGGCCTCACTCATGCCACGGATGATGGTAGCGGCCCGGCGGGGAGGCCCATCCGCAAGATGCCACCGGGAGACGCCGTTCACCAGACAGGGGCGGCGGCGCCGGCAGCGGAGACCGCGGTGGTGAGGGGGGATGAGCCGCGGGCCCGCGACGCCACGTGGGGCCGCCGCCCCCACAACGGCCTCCTACGGCTGCCGGTCGGCGGTCTGGCCCGCGGACTGGGCCGCCTGCTTGCGCGCCGCCTTGGCCTTGCTGGCCGCGCTCGGCTTCTTCTGCTGCTTCTTGGGGGCTCCCCGCGTCTTCTCTCCGGCCATGGGCGGGTCCTCCTGATGGTGCGGTCGACCCCCACACGATAGTGGCTGGCGCGGCGACGGCGTATCCAGAAGGGCTCGGCCGGCGACTTTGTGGTGACAGCGCCGGCCGTCGCGAGCCGGACCACTGTCCAATCCCCGCCTCCCGTCAGTTGGAGACACCGCCCATGCCGATCATCCGCCGAGCCGCCGCCACCGTGATCGCGGGCGCCTGCGCGCTCGGCACCGGAGGCGCCGTCCTGGCCTCCCACACCGGCCACTCGGATGTCCAGATCGCGGGCGGCCGCGTCGCCCCTGCGGAGCGCTCAGGCGCCGTCGACGCCGTGCAGCCGGCCCGCGCCGACCCGACGGAGACCGCCGAGCCGAGTGGCGCGGCGGAGCCCACGGAGACCGCCGAGCCCGCCGGATCGCCTGAGCCCTCGGACACGCCCGAGCCCTCGGACACGCCCGAGCCCTCGGACACGCCGGAGGCGTCAGCCGGCGCGGAGCCGTCGGAGACAGCCGAGGCCAAGGGCGCTGCCGCAGGGAAGGCGCATAGCCCGGAGCCCGCGGAGGATCACGGGGCCGGCTCGGGCGGTGCTTCCAGCAAGGACGGCTGACCCTTCGCAGACAGCGAGCGGTCCCCCACGTTACCGGCGCGCACCCTCCATCTGGATTGGTGAACGGCTCGCCCAGGCACGCTCCAGAACGGTCCTCAGCAACTCGGCCGGCTGAGCGCCGGAGACGCCGAAGCGCCCGTCCACGACGAAGAAGGGGACCGCCGTGATTCCCAGCTCGTGGGCGGCCCGCTCGTCGGCCTTGACCTCGTCGGCGAAGCGATGCCCGGCAAGCAGCGCACTCACCTCTCCGGCAGGCAGGCCGGCGGCCTCGCCCGCCCGCTGCAGGGTCTCCACAGCACCGATGGGATCTCCGTCGGTCAGGTAGGCCCGGAACAGGCGCTCCTTGACCGCGTCCTGGAGGCCGAGTTCGCCGCCCAGGTGGATCAGGCGGTGGGCGTTGAAGGTGTTGCCGGGGCGGGCCTTGTCGAAGTTGACGGTGAGGCCCTCGGCGGCGGCAACGCCGGCCATGCCGGCGTGCATCTGTTCCGCCTGCGCCGCGGTGACGCCGTACTTGTGCGCGAGATGGTCGTCGAGATCGCCCTCCCGCTCACGCGGGGCACCGGGATCGAGCTCGAAGGCATGCCAGGCCACGCTGACGTGGTCGGCGTGCGGGAAGTCGCGCAGGGCCGATTCGAGACGCCGCTTGCCGATGTAGCACCAGGGGCACACGACGTCGGACCAGATGTCGACTCTCATGACCCCAACGTACCGCGGCGCCACGCCGGTCAACCGGCGCTGCCGACGACCTCCGGCTCGGTGTCGAGCGCCGGCGCCGGGGACGGCTGCGCCAGTGCCACCTCGGCGACCCGACCGCCGCGGCGCGTTGCCAGAAAGCAGCCGCCGAGGATGAGCGCGAAGCCGGCGGCGGTGCCGGCGGTGAAGGGCTCGCCGAGAAGGCTCACGCCCAGGGCCACGGCGACCGCCGGGTTGACGTAGGTGATGACGGTGGCACGCGCCGGGCCAACCTCGGCGATGAGCGCGAAGAACACGAGAAATGCCAGTGAGGTGCAGAGCACCGAGAGCACGGCGATGGCCACCAGCACCCGGGTCGAGGGCCACGATGCGGGCAGATGGGTGATGCCAAAGGGCGAGTACGCCAGTGCGGTGACCGCGAGCGAGGCGGTCACCACCCCGATCGCCGGCAGGTCGCGCAGGCGCGTGGCGATCAGCATCGGTCCGACGGCGTAGCCGACCGTCACCAGCGCGATTTCGGCCACCGCCCCGAGGTCACCACGGCCGACGTCGAAGCCGAGCAGTATGCCGACGCCGGCGAGTCCCACCAGCAGGCCGACGACGCGTCCGCCGCTCAGGCGCTCGCCAAGGGTCACCAGGGCCAGCACCGCGCCCACCAGGGGCACCGCCGAGACCAGCAGACCCGCCAGCGAGCTCGACAGGTGGCGCTCGGCGTCGGAGAGGAGGAACCAGGGGATGGCGACCTCGACCACCGTGTAGGCGAGAACGATCCGCCAGCGCGGCAGGAGCGGGCGCAGCGCATCGCGCGACGCCGCCACGGGGATGAGCAGGAGCGCGCCGATCCCGGTGCGCACGAAGACCAGCGTTCCGGGACCGAGGTCGTCGACGGCGACCTTGATGAGCAGGTAGGGAACACCCCAGATGACGGCCATGGCGCCGAACAGGGCCCAGCCGCGCCGGCTCATCGGCCGAGCCTCCGTCGCCACATGATTCGACAGGCTACCCAGTCGCGCCGCCCAGCCGCCTCCGGCCACCCCGCGGCGCGGCCGCTCGACGGTTCGAAAGCGTGCGGCCGATCTCCGCGCGGTAGCCTGAGATGCAATGCCCCTCAAGCCACGGCTCGCTCTGCCGGCCTGCGTGGCATTCATGGGGGGCGTGCTGGGCGGAGTGCTCAGCGGAGGCGGGGCGGCGGCGCGACCCACGCCGACCGTCGTCGCCGTCCATGCCCACCGGGTCGCCCTCTACGGCGACACGCTCCTGGAGAGCGGCGATCCCACCGAGGCGGTCCAGGTGGCGACCATCCTGGCCGACGACCTGCCGACAACCGAGATCCTCGACTTCTGCGTGCCACAGCAGGCGCTCGACATCCTCGAGCGGGTCCACGCCGCGGCTGATGCCCGTGCCGACGTCGTCGTCGTCTCCGTGGGTGCCAGGGACGCCACCACGCCCACGGTGACGGCAGGCGTCTACTCCGGGCAGGTCGCCGAGATGCTGCACACGCTGGCACCGGCGCGGGTGGTCGTGATCCTGCCCCCCAATTTCTATCGCAACCCGGTCCTGCAGTCCTATTCGGACGCTACCCGGTCGGCGGCCATCGAGCAGCACGCCACCGTCATCGATCCGGGGACGACCCTGAAGGGTGGCGACTACGCCGGCGACGGCACCGCCCTGAGCCCGGCGGGGCGGCGTGACCTGGCCACGCTCATCGAGGCGCAGCTGTGAGCCCGACGGCCCGGCGCGCCGGCGCGGCCGCCGGGGCGGCCTTGCTGGTGGCGACCCTGTTCATCCTGGGCTTCGCCGTGGGGCGCGCCGTCCCCCGCGACACCAGCGCCTCCCATGCACCGCCGGACGTCGGACTCCGGCCCCTGGTGGTGACGGCGCCACCCACGGCGGCGGCCTCCCGCCGCGTCGCCCTGGTGGGTGACTCCCTCCTCGCGGGGGGCAGCCTCGATGACGCGCTGACGCCCCCGGCGGACCTCCGCCGCATCCTGCCCGGTGTCGAGGTGGTCAACCTCACCGTCGGCGCCGAGACCCCGGGCGATGCCGTGTTGCGCGTGCGGGCCCTGCAGTTGCTCCGGCCCGACGCCGTCGTCTTCTGGCTGGGAAGCCAGGACGCATTGGTCAAGGAGGACCCCGCGGTGTTCCTGCGCGACTACACCGTTCTGCTCGACCGCGTCGCCGCACCGCGCGTCGTGCTGATCACCCCCCTGCCCACCCGTGACGCGCCGGCCGGCTCGGCGCAGCCGTACATCGACGCCGTGCGCCGGCTCGGTGCCCGGCCGGGTGCGACGCTGGTCGACCTCACCGGCCTGATCTCCAGGACCGACTACGGCGCCGACGGCGAGCACCTGACCGCCGACGCCTGCGCGGCCGTCGCCGGACGGGTGGCGCCGAGCCTGGCCGGTCCGTAGCGGGCCGAGCCCCGTCGTGGATGGCCGCCTCAGCCGTCGCCGGGCGTGCGCCCGTCCACTGCCGGATATGGCCGGTCGTCCATCGTCGCCGCCCAGAGGGCGCGGTTGAGCTGGTCGCTCGGGGCCGCGTCCGCCTGGCTGAAGTTCATCGCCGCCGAGGCGGTCGCCATGGGGGCGTTCGCCGGGTTGACCTCGTTGGTTGGAATGCGCGGCAGCTCGGCAGCGTAGCCCGCGTTGTCTGGATGGCTGGTGAAGCTGTTGAGCATCGGCGTGGCGGCGGCGTCGTACTGGCTCAGCGGCTGGAGGCCGACGATGAGCTCCATCGTCTTGAGCATCGACACGGTGTCGTAGCGGGTGCTGTCGACCGTGCCGGTCTGCGTGAACGGGCTCACCACCAGCGCCTCCACGCGGTGGCCGTCGACATGGTCGGGGCCGTCCTGGGCGTCGTCCTCGGTGATGAAGATGGCGGTGTCCTTCCAGAAGGGGGAATGGCTCACCGTGTCCACCACCCTGCCCACGGCGTAGTCGTTCTGCGCCACGAAGTCCTGCGGCTTGAGCGCGCCCGGCGCGGTGCCCTTGGTGTGGTCGTTGGGCAGACGCAGGATCTCCATCGACGGCAGCGTGCCGGCGGTGACGGACTGCTGGAAGTCCGCGTTCCAGGCGTCGTACCGCGTGGTTGTCGCAGGGGTGGGAGCGTCCGGCGTCTTGATGTCGGCGACGTCGAAGGTGTAGCCGGGGCTCAGCGGGTTGGTGCGGCTCTGCAGCGTGGGGTCGTTGGCCACCCACGTCCTGCTGGCCCTGTCGTAGGAGACGAACTCGCCGAAGTTGCGCAGGCTGACGTTGCTGCGGGTGGCGGCATTCCAGAGGAAGCCGTCGCGGGCGTAGGTGGCGCGGTTGGAGCCCTCGAAGTCGTAGCCGCGCACCCGTCCCGGGTCGTTGGCGTAGTCGGCCGGCCAGTTGTACTCCGTGTAGTTGTTGGACTGCGCCGCGGTGACCCAGTTGTGGCCCTGGGCGCTGATCTCGGCGTCGGAGTAGAAGTTGTCGAGGGTGACGAACTGGCGGGCCAGCTTGTGCAGGTTGGGCGTGACCTTCTCGCCGAACATGGCCAGCGTCGGATCGCCGTTGCCGCGGCCCAGGTCGCCGAAGACCTGGTCGTAGGTGCGGTTCTCCTTGATGACAAAGATCACGTGCTTGATGGGGGTCACCTGCCCCGCCAGCCGCGGCACGGGACTGTTGCCCTCGCGCTCGGTCTCGACGGACGCGAAGCGGTCGTTGGCGGCCACCTGAGAGGTGTAGTCCTCGAGTTGCCGCTGCGTGGGCACGCCGACGTCGGAGAGCGTTCCTTTCATCATGCTGCCGACGTACTGCGACGGCGGCCCGTACCGGCCCTGCTGGTAGCCGGGGTTCGGTCCCGAACCCAGGCCCTTGCCGTTGAGCACCAGCAGGGCGGCCCCGTCACGGGCGAGCACCACCGTGGTGGGGAACCACGCGGTGGGGATGAGGCCGACGAGCTCGCCGCCGTCATCGCCCAGCTCCACCACGGCGACGTCGTTGGTGCCGGATTCGGCCACGTAGAGCCGGTGGCCGTCGCGGGACACCGTCAGGGACACCGGGCCGGCACCGAGCCTGGCACCCTCCAAGGGTCGCAGCGAGACGGTGCGGCGCACGTGCGTGGCGTCGGCGCTGAGAACGGAGACAGAGTCGCCGTCGGCATTGGAGACCAGCACCTCGCCGTTGGCCGGGTTCAGCGCCAGGGCGTTGGGGTGCAGACCGACGTGGATGTCGCCGGTCACCTTCATGGTGGCCGGGTCGACAACGCTGACCGTCGACTGGCCCCAGTTGCTGACCAGCAGCGCCGTGCCGTCCGCGCTCGGCAGCACGGCGTACGGATAGGGGCAGTCGAGGGGCTGGCCCGGCTTGACCGGGTGCTGGGTGGCGCAGCCGGGGCCACTGGTGCCGGTGGCGGCGAAGCCGGTCCGCGTGCCGGTCACGAGGTCGACCCTGGCGACACCACCGCCCAGGTTCTCGGCCGCGAAGAGCGTGGTGCCGCGTACCGCGATCCCGCTGACATAGCCGTTCGCGACCAGCGCGATCGGGGCCCGCTCCGTCAGCGCCATCGTGCTGCCGGTCTCGGACACGGAGTAGACGCGGACGAGGTCCTGGCCACCCGTCGACGCGTAGAGCCTTGTGCCGGCGGCGTCGAAGGCCAGCCCGATGAACAGCGAGTCCGGCGGCTGGTAGGTGAGCGTCTGGAGGACGGCGTCGTCGGAGACCCGCACCACCTGCAGCGACTGCACATCCTGGCCGTCGTTGGAGACCACGAGGAACCTGCCGTCAGGGCTGAGCACGCCACTCATCGGCAGGTCGCCCAGGGTCACCTGCTTTCCAGCGGGGGTGAGCTGCCAGTTGTAGCTGGTGGTCGCCGCATGAGTGGAGGGCGATGCCGTGGATCCACCGGCCGACCCGGCCACCGCCAGCCCCGCCACAGCCAGGACGAGCAGCGTCCGTCGACCACCCAGTGTCCGCGCCGAGATCACCGCACTGCGTCTCACGGGCCAACCTCCTACCTCATCGCGACCCGCGGGCACCGGCCCCGGTCCGGTCGGAACGCTAGGCGGCGGGCGTGGAACGAGTCGTTAACGACAGGTGCCTGTCCGGTGCCCGAGGCGCCGGGGCGCCAGGTCCCAGGCACCGCAAGGTCGAGGTGGCTGCCGTCGTTCTCACACCAGGGGATGTCCCATGTCCAGGCATCGGCCCGCGGCGCGCGGGCGGCCCGACCGTACGCACCGGAGAGTGTTGCAGGATGCTGAGTCGCCGCATGGTCGCCGCCGCCCTCATCGGCGCTCTCCTCGGAGCGCTGGTCGGCACCGTCTCCTCGAGGTCCGGCTGGTGGTCCGGATCCAGCGCTCCGACCCAGGCCCTGGCGGCTCTCGTCAGGATGCCCGCCGAGATCCACACCATGCCCGGCGGCCTCGGCCTCCCCGCACCCGTCATCGCCCCCGCTCCCACCGCCGACCCCGGCGCCACCCAGGTGGACGCGGTCGAAGGGGCGCAGATCGCGCTCCGTCCGGCGGGCGAGCAGCCGTCCGCAGCCCTGCCGGCCCCGCTTCCCGCGCCGCCGATCACAGCACCGTCGGTGGCGCCGCCGGCGGTGGCCGCACCCCCGGCCCACCGGCCCGCTCCGGCGGCTGCCCCGACCCTGGTGAAGACCACAGTGGGGACCCTCAAGGCGGTCATCTCAACAGTCATCTCCACGGCCACGTCGACCCTGCAGAAGCTGCCCCTGCCGCCGCTGCCGCTGCCCATCACGCTGCACGGCTGAGCCGCCCGGCGGGGCTACGCTGCACCCGTGATGTGCGGGCGCCGGCGGTGAGCCACGGGGTCTTTGTCTACGCCAACCCAGGAGTCATCCGCTGGGGTCCGGGATCCGTCGACAGCCTCGTGGATGAGTTGGAGAGAGCTGGAGCGCACCGCCCGGCGGTGGTGACGACCCGCTCGGTGGCCGCCGATCCCGCGCTCCTGGGACGCATCCTGGCGCTGCTGGGCGACGTCCCTGTCGTGCTCATCGGGCAACACGCACCTGTCGGCCAGATCGCGGATGCGGTGGCGACCCTGGCCGCCTCTGCGCCGGACGCCCTGGTCAGCGTCGGTGGCGGCAGCCCGATCGACGCCGCCAAGGTGATCGCCGGCGACCTGGCTGCGAAGGCGGCAGGCACCAGGGTGGCGCACATCGCGGTGCCGACGACGCTCTCGGTGGCCGAGCTCGCGGCCGGCGCCGGCGTCACCGATGAGTCCGGCAACAAGGTGGGCCGGCGCGATCCCGCGGCGCTGCCGGATGCCGTCATCTACGACGGCGAGCTGGCCCTGCGCACGCCCCTGCCGCTCTGGCTGTCGACGGGGATCCGGGCGCTCGACCACGCCGTCGAGGGCTTCCTCACCCCCGGCGACCACCCCCTGTCAGACGTACTGTCGGTGGAGGCGGTCGGCCGTCTCTTCGAGTCCCTACCACGAGCGCAGTCGTCGCCGGCCGACCCGGCGGTGCGCACCGAGAACCAGGTGGCGGCCTGGCTGGCGTACACCCTGCCGGCCGCGACGGCGGCCGGCCTCAGCCATGTGCTCGGCAAGCAGATCGGCGCCCGTCACGCCATCCCGCACGGGGTCACATCCTGTCTGCTGCTCCCGCACACGCTCCGCTACCGGGCTCGCGCCGAGGAGGGGCGGGTCCGGGCGCTGGCCGTCGCCACCGGCTTCGGCGGTGACATCGAGCGCCTGGCCGCCGCCATCGAGGCCCTGGTGGCCGAGCTGGACCTGCCACGCCACCTCGCCGGATTCTCGCTTGGCGACGACGATCTGTGGCGCGCCGCCTCCGGGGTGGGCGGGGATCACCCGGTGGACGATCTGGTGGGGATCTACAGAGCCGCCTGGTAGGCGTCGCAGGCCCATTCAGGAGGCGGCGGCGAGGCTGCCGTCGGCCACGGTCGGGGCAGCGGGGGGCGGCGCGCCGTCCGGCGGCTGCCACTCCCCCGACGCCAGGACATGCTCGACGAAGCGCTGGGCTGTCGCCGGCATGTCGCGCTGGCCCACGAGGTGGTAGAGCCTGGTGAGCGGGAGGCCGGGCAGCATGGCCTCGACGAGGCGGCCGTCGGCCAGCTCCCCGACCACCACCTCCCGCGAGACCAGGGTGGCCCCCAGACCGGCGAGGGCGCCGGCGACGGCGGCCCCGTTGGAGCCGAGCGTCAGCCGCGGAGCATCGCTCCCCAGCGTCTCGAGGATGCCCTCGAGGGTGGCACGCATCCCCGAGCCGCGCTCGCGGACGAGCCACGCGGCCGGCTCGTGACCGCCCCGGGCGTCGACCACGCCGGGGGCGGCGACGATCACGAGATCATGGGGCCGCACGGCGTAGGCGGGCAGCCCGGAGTCGCGCGGCGGGCGGCCGGCGACCGCGAGGTCGACCGCGTGAGAGCGCAGCAGCTGCCACACCCGGTTGCGGGGTGCCACCTCGAGCTCCAGCCCCACGTCGGGCAGGACGTCGCGAAAGCTGGCCAGGAGATGCGGCAGATGCACCTCGGCGACGCTCGCCACCGACCCGATCCGCAGCCAGCCGCGGTCGGGGCTGGATTCGCCGAGCGCCGCCATGGCGGCCTCCTCGAGCTCGCCGAGGAGCCGCTGCACGCGCTCCGCGTAGCGCGCACCGGCCGGGGTCAGGCGAACGCCCCGCCCGGCGCGCTCCAGCAGCGCGGCCCCGATCTGGCGCTCCAGGGAAGCCACCGACGCCGAGACAGCCGACTCGGTCACATTGAGCAGCTCGGCTGCGCCGCGGATGGAGCCGGTCTCCGCCACTGCGGTGAACGACCGCAGCTGTCCCTGGGTGACCGACAGGCAGCTGTTGCGCTGCGGGCGCGAGAGGGCGGGCAGCCAGCGGCCTTGAGGCGACATGTGAGAGATCATTTCAGCCTCCGAGCCCGATTGTCGAGGTTCCACTCAAGTCCCGCGAACCCGTCACTTGGGTCCGCAACTTGGATACTTGAGGATTCTCTCAGGTGTCAGCGGCGAATTGTCGATGGACACCCTCCCTGGCCGATCGTAGCCTTGCGAGCCACGTAACGTGGGTGGAGGAGGACAAGGGTTGACCGACGCTGGCGTCGTACACAAATATCTACTGGGATTCGCCGCGGCACTGGTGTGCGTGGTCCTGGCCGCGACACTGGTGGTGATCATCATCGATCACGCCCGCGCCATCCTGGGCTCGGTGGCGCAGAGCAAGCGGGCAACGTCGGGCATCGCTGCCAACGTCGCCGCCATCGCCGACCTGCGCGCCACCAGCGCGACCGCCGACCGCATCCTGGCCGGGGCGCTCCTGATCGAGAGCCATGTGCATCTGGTGGCGGACACCATCGAGGCCCGGGCGAGCTCGGGCGTGGGAGGCCGCTGAGGCATGCAGACATCCGCTGAGAGCCAGTTGCTGTGGTGGCTCGCTCTGGCCACCGGCGTGCTCGTGATCATTGTGGTCGCCGCCCTCCTGACGATTGTCCTGACCGTTGCCAGCGCCATCGATGACGAGGCCCAGACCATCAATCAGACTGCCAAGGACATCTCCGGGTCGACGGTCCAGTTGCTCTACGCACTGCGCGTCAACGCCACCCTGAACTCCATCGTCGGCGGCGCCGGCCTGATCCTGCAGCAGGCCGGACGCCTCGCGGCCCACGTGCAGTCGTGTGCTGGATGCCCCGGCTGTCAGGCGAGCGTGCGGCCGCCCACCCCTGCCGCACCGGAGCCGGCCGCCGCCCCGGCGGCCGCCCGGCCGCGCACCGCCACCCCGGCTGCCGGCAAGGCACCGTGGAGCTGGTCATGATCGTGCTGCTCATGGTCCTGACGATGGCCGCGACCATCGGCTTCTTCTGGGTGCTGCTGCGCTTCCTGCGGACCATCACCGCCCGGCTGGAGTCGGTCGGCACCGGCGACAAGAGCGCGCTCGGCCAGATCAACAACTCCGTCATCGGGGTCGAGGGTCACACCTCCTTCATCCGGCCTGAGGTGACCAAGATCAACAACGGGCTGAAGAGCGCCAAGGGCGGGCTTGAGGCCATCGACGGTGGCCTGGTGGCCATCGCCGGTGCGGCCCTGGCGCAGGAGAGGTACCGATGACGACTGATGACAGCCAGTACGTGATCATGCTGGTGCTCTGGAGCATCCTCCTGGCGGTCGTCGCCCTGGTGCTGGTGCCGGCCACCCTGTACCGGGTCCGCCGGCTGGTCAGGGCCTGCAAGAACATCGAGAACAACGTGGAGGTCACGCTCAAGTCGGCCACCGCCATCGTCGGATACACGGCGCCGGCGCGCGGCATGCTCGACACCACCATCAAGGCTGCCGGCGACGTGCTGAGCACGGCGGTGCGCATCGACGAGCACACCGCCACCATCGAGAGCGTGCTCGCCGCACGCGCAGCGGGAGCCAGGTAGTGACCAATCTCGAGAGGTGGAATCAAATCCTGACCATCATCTCCATGGTGCTGGCCAGCGTTTTCGTCCTGGTCCTGGTGGCCACGCTGGTGCTGGTGGCCGCCATCCTGGGCCGCGTGCGCTCCAAGGCTCCGCAACTCGCGGCCGGGCTGGAGGCGGCGGGCGCCAACACCGCGAGCCTGCAGCGACAGATCGGAAGCATCAACGCGGGCCTGGGCGCGGTCGAGGGCGGCCTCGGCAGCGTCGACGGACATCTCATCGGCGTCGCGCGCGCCTACAGGGTGGTCTAGGCATGAGCTCCTCCTCCCGAACCAATCGGGCCGAGCGCAGGTCCCATGCCCTGACCTGGGGTGCCGTCGTCTTCGTCGGCGCCACCGTCATCGGACTGGTCCTGGCCCTTCAGTTGTTCCCGCGCCTGACCAGTGGCAACCGGGTGCTCGACGGGGCGCGACCGATCTTCACTGACGACCACATCGCCGGCAACCGCGCCGGGATCGCCATGGTCTCGACGATCGTCAATCTGGCGGATCCGCTGGTCACCGACACGCGCACGCCTGCCGAGGTCAAGGGCCTGATCACCTTTGTGTCGAAGCAGAGCGGGCTCTCCGAGGCGCAGGTCGTGGCCGCGCTGCAGGCCAAGTTCCCCCATACGCTGGCGCTGCTGCAGTCCCTGCCGCTGCAGTCCGTGTCGGAGGAGCTGCCCGCCCTGATCGGCTACGTGTCGAGCCACTCGGGGCTGTCGTCCGATGCCGTCATGGCCGCGGTCAAGACCACCACCCCCCACCTCGCACAGGCGATTGCGGCGCTGCCCGTGGTCACCAGCGGATGGAACAACATTCCAGGCACCGAGGGACTGACGCGCTTCGACGGCTCGGCGGCGCAGACCGTCCCGCAGATGCGCGACTACCTCGCCAATGACGTCGTCGCCACCGCCGAGGGCCAGCGCGACAACTTCCAGAAGCTCGACAGCTGGCCAGGGCTCCTGGTGATCGTGTCCGTGGTGATGACCATCGGCGTCATCGCGCTGCTGTTCGGCCTGCTGGTGCTGAATTTCAACCGCAACATCGGCCTGCTGCACGCCACTCCCAACGAGCGCCGCAAGGTCTTCTGGGCGTGGGCCATCGTCACCATCGTCGGCGTGCTGGTGCTCCTCATGCTGCCCGTCTTCCAGCTCTTCGGCAGGCTGGACTCCGGCTCGCAGGTGCTCGACAACCTGCGGCCGGTGCTGACCGACACGCGGGTCGCCGGCGACGTCGCCGGGGTCCAGATCATCTCCAAGATCGTGGATACCGCCGATCCCATCGTGCTGGCCGCCGGCGGCGCGGCCGCCGAGGTGCCCAAGCTGGTCAACCTCATCGCCACGGCGACCAGCCAGTCGCCCGCTCAGGTCGTCGGCGCCCTGCAGGCGAGCTTCCCGCACACATTCAGCCTTCTCAACGCCATCCCGCTCGAGTCGGTCAACGCCGAGCTGCCGGGGCTGACGGCGTTCCTCGCCAGCACTCTCAAGGCCACCCCTGAGCAGTTGACGGCGGCGCTGCAGGCCAACTTCCCGCGCCTGGCACAGAGCGTCGCCAACCTTCCGGCCGTCGTCGGCGGCTGGGCGGCGGTGCCGGGGACCGAGAACCTCACTCGCTACGACGGCAGCGGCCCGGTGCGCAGCGTGCCGCAGATCCGCGACTACTTCGCGATCGACGTGGTGCCCGCGGTGGCGTCGGTCCGAGCGGACTTCCAGGAGGTCGACCGGCTGCCACCGCCCGTCAACTGGGTCCCGCCGATCCTGCTGGTGGCCGGCATCCTGGTCGTCTACTACGGCGCGATCATGATGTACATCTGGCGGCCGCGGCCGCGATCCATCACCACCGGCGACTACAGCGGGGCCCAGGTCGGAGCTGCGGCTCCGTCGATCTGGGCCTAGGCACCGGCTTCAGGCATCCGCCCCGGGCGGCGTCCATCGTGGACGCCGCCCGAGCGGACCCTTGTCAGCCCGCCGGGCGCGATCTGCCCGTGACTGCGGCGGGGTAGAAGACGACGCCGACCGTCCCGGGGCCGGTGTGCACTCCGACGCTGGGGCCGACGCGATATCGGTCCACGGAGAGGGCCGCGCCAGCGGCTCGAAGCCGGCCCTCCAGCAGATCGGCGAGCGCGGCCATGGGTGCGTCCGCGTGACCGATGCCGCAGCGCAACCGCGGGCCTGCGGCCCGGACGTGGTCCGCCATCATGTCGGCGGCCTCGCCGGCGTCGCGCACCGACCCCACCACGGTGATGCTCCCCCCCGCCAGGCTGACCACCGGAATGGCGTCGCCCGGGGACGGCGCGTCGCCGGCCAGCCGCCCGCCGGCGCGCGCCAGTTCCAGGCCGCCGAAGATGGAGACGTTGCCGGTTGCCGCCGCCGCCGCCTGCGCCACCGCGACCGTCTCGTCGACGCCGGCCCCGTCGGCGGCCGCGGCTGCCGCCTCGAGCACGGCGCCGGCCAGCATGAACGACGCCGTGCCGCTGTCGACCACGCGTACCGGGACTCCGGCCGTCTCCGCGGCCAGCCGGGCCGAGTTGACGGTTCCGCTCAGCTCGGCGCCCACGTGGATGGAGACGATCGTCGCCGCGCCCTCCGCAGCCAGGCGTGCGTAGGCCTCGGCGAACCGGCCGGGGCTGGGTGCCGCCGTGGTCACCCGCGGAGCGGCGCCGGCGCCGAGGAGCTGCCAGAACCGGTCGGCGTCGAGGTCCACGCCCTCGGTGTACACCGCCTCGCCGACGCTGATGCTGAGCGGCACCACCGTGATCCCGGCGGCGGCGGCCACGTGGGCCGGCAGCTGCGCATTGGAGTCAGTGACCAGTACCGGCCTCGCCGTGGTCACCCCTTCTGGCGGAGCATCTCGTCGCGCGGCCGGGCAACCGTGGCGCCCGGCGCCCGCCCCCGGATGGTGGTCCGGTTGAGCGCTTCGCCGACCGACTCGGCGAGCGCCGCGGGCACCTCGACGAAGCTGAAGGTGTCGTAGATGTCGATGGCACCAATGGTGTTGCCGCTGACGCCGGCCTCGTTGGTGATGGCGCCGACCAGGTCGGCCGGCCGGACACCGTCGCGGGTGCCGACCTTGAGGAAGAGCTGCGCCATCTCCCCGCCCGTTGACTGGCGCCGGCCGCGCGCCCGTGACGACACGGCCTGGTGGCTCGGCCGGCGCGCTGCCGCCTCGTGGCCGTCGAGCGCAGGCGAGGGTGGCTTCTCCGGGCGCGGGCGCGCCCTGGGCTCGCCGGGAGCGCGCGCCTGACCGGTGGTGCCCGAGGCTGCGGCCGCCGACCGGCCCGATCCACGAGGCTCGCGGGCCTGCGTCGCCATCTTGAAGGCGGCGGCGGCCAGCTCGGTGACGTCGTGGGTGCCGGTCAGGTCCTCGACCAGCGCCAGGTAGGGGTCGAGCTCGCCGGCGTCGAGGATGCGCAGCAGGCTCTCCCGGAAGGCGCCGCGGCGGCGGGCCGCGACATCCGCGGCGTGGGCAGCTGGAGCCGCGTGAGACGGCGGTGGACGGCTCGCTCGATGGCCGTCAGGGCGCCGCGCTCGCGGGGGGTGACCAGGGTGACGGCCTCGCCGCTCTGCCCCGCCCGCCCGGTGCGGCCGATGCGGTGGACATACATCTCCGCGTCCTGCGGGAGGTCGTAGTTGATGACATGGGTGACATCAGGGATGTCGAGCCCGCGCGCCGCCACGTCGGTGCCGATGAGCAGTTGCGTCTGCCCCGAGCGGAAGCGTGCCAGGACGCGCTCGCGCTGCCCCTGGTTGATGTCGCCGTGGATCGCCTGGGCCGGGTAGCCGAGGACGATGAGTTGCTCGGCCACGGTGTCGGCATCGTGGCGCGTCCGCACGAAGATGATCGCCGACTCCGGCTCCTCCAGATCGAGGATGCGCGCCAGCGCCTCGGGCTTGGCGTGCCACGGGACCTCGTAGTACACCTGCCGCACGCGCGGCGCCACCGCCTCGCGGGTGGTGATGTCGACGCGGACCGGCCGATCGAGGTGCCGCGAGGCCAGGGCGACGACGCGGGGCGAGAGCGTCGCCGAGAACATCACCGTCTGGCGCGGCTTCGGCACCTTCGCGAGGATGGCGTCGATGTCCTCGACGAATCCCATGTTGAGCATCTCGTCCGCCTCGTCGAGCACGACGGTGCGCACCCCGTCGAGGCGCAGGGTGCCGCGGCCCAGATGATCGAGAAGCCGGCCCGGGGTGCCGACCACAACCTGCACACCGCGCCGGAGCGCGTGCAGCTGGCGCTCGTACGGCTGCCCGCCGTAGATGGGCAGCACCACCATCTCGCGGCCGCGGCCCAGCACGTGTAGCGCCTCCGCGACCTGCAGGGCCAGCTCGCGGGTCGGGACCAGGACCAGCGCCTGGGTGGTGAGCGTGGTCGGGTCGAGCCGGTCGACGATGGGCAGGCCGAAGGCGACCGTCTTGCCCGTGCCCGTCGGGGCCTGGGCGACGACGTCGCGTCCGGCGAGCAGGTGCGCGGCGCTGCCGGTCTGCACCGGCGTGGGCTGCTCGTAGCCCAACTCGGCGACGGCGTGTAGCGCGCCCTCCCCGAATCCCAGCGCGGCGAACGCCGCCGCCGGTCCACCCAGGGATGCGGCGCCTGCGCCCTCGGACGCCGGCGGGGGCGTGCCGACGTTGGCGGCCGCGGGGCCGGGCGAGGCGAGGGCGGAGGACAGGGTGGGCATGGCGTTTCCGAGGGAGGGAGCGGCACCAGCGTACCTGAAGGTCGGCCACTGGGGCCCCGGCCCCCGCACACCCGATCAGGGCCGGCGCACGGCCTCGACGTCGACGGTGAGCCGCACCTTGCGCCCGGCGACGAGGCCACCACCCTCCAGCAGCATGTTCCAGGTCAGACCGAAGTCCTCGCGGTCGACCTCCGTGCTCGCCGAGAAGCCGATCTTGGAGTTCCCCCATGGATCGACGACGCCACCGAGGAAATCGATCGCCACCTCGACCTGCCGGGTGACATCGCGCACGGTGAGATCGCCCTGCGCCCGCCAGCTGTCGCCCTCCACGTGCCAGATGGACGTCGACCGGAACACGATGTCCGGGTAGCGCTCGACATCCAGATGGTCGGCGCTGCGCAGGTGGTCGTCGCGGTCCTTGAACCCGCTTTCCACGCTGGCCGCCTTGATGACGAGCTCGCCATGGGAGTCCTCCGCCCCCTCCCCCACCTCGAGGTGACCCCGGAAGTCGAGGAAGCGGCCGCGCACCCTGGTGACGAGCAGGTGGCGGCCGGTGAAGCCGACCGTGGTGTGGCCGGGATCGAAGTCGTACACGCCGGGGCTGGGCAGGACCACCCCGTTCACCATCCGGACGGGCGCGCCCGCCGGTGCGCTGGGGTTGGAGTTCTCGGCGGTGATCGTGGGGGGCATCTCTCGTCTCCTGTTCCGACGACCTTCCGGGGTCGCTCGCCGCCGACTCTATCTCATGTGCGTGCGCACGCACAAGTCATGGGCGTGAGGCGATCACACAGTGGCCGCTTCACCACGGGGCGGGGTCGAGGCTGGCCCGGCAGAGCGGCCCCGCCGCTCAGCCGAGGTGGGCCCCGGTTCCCTGCCGCACCAGGATGATGAGCACCTGGCCGGCGGCGATCGGCGCCGGCGCTCCGCCGGCAAGAGTCAGCGCGGGTGGTCCTGACGGCCCCTGGTTGAAGGTGCCACTGAAGATCTGACCGCCGGTGAACACCTGGGCGGGGCCGGTGCCCGCCAGCGTGTGCACCAGGCCGTGGGCCCCGCTCACGTCCTCGATGTTGGGCGACGGCACGATCGGCACCTGGAGGATGACGACGGTCGGCGGCGCCCACGGCTTGCGGGTGGTGGCGTCGTTGAGCACGCCGGTCGGCTCGGTCCTGACGTACCCCCCGGCCGCCGCGTCGAATCTGAAGCTGGGCTGCTCGGTGTCGCTGATCGGCACGCTGAAGCGGGGTGCCGGAGCCCCACCTGAGGGAAGCGCCGCGACGCGCGGCCACAACGGGTATGTGACCCCTGGAGCCCCGGCGCGGCTGCGCACCGCGGCGGCGTGCGCCTGGTCAGCGTAGAGGTTGTGCGGGGCCCGGCGGCTGCCGATGCGGAACAGATCCCCCGAGATCTCGTCGTACTTGCGCACTGCTGCCGCCTGCAGCAGGCCCTCGACGTAGGTGCTCGCGCCCGAGTAGAGGAGCGTGGCGCCATACGTCTGAACGAGTTGCACGGTGGCGGTCCGTGCGCTGCGGACCGGGCCGACCTGAACGTTCGGACCGCCGAACCACAGCGTGCTGAACCGCGTGATGCCGCCCTCGGTCTCGTACTCGTAGACGACGTCGGCGAGGCTCAGCCCGGACTGCGGCCGGGCCTGGGGCGCGTTCTCGACCTGGATGATCAGCGGCGCCTCGATGGTGGGAACGGCCACCGCCGTTGCCGGGGGTGGGGGTGGGCTGGACACCGGCGCGGCGATCACCACTGCCGACGGCGCCGAGGTCGAGCTCGATTCCGACGGCGAGGTTCCCCCCGAGCAGGCACCGAGCACGGTGCCCAGGAAGAGTGCCACTGCCGCGGCCAGGGCGCCTCGATGACACCGGCGCCGAACCGGCCGCTCGACACGGGTCACGCCGGCATCTGCTCGCCCTTCCACTCATCCCCTCAACTGTGGCCCATTGGATGCAACGCTTTCCCGGGGCGGATCCTTGCGTCCGATCCGGGCGCAACCGCGAGCCGACGCCGATCTGTCATGCGTCGGTCATCGATTCATCCGTCGCCCAGGGCGATGATCGCCCCTGCCTCAGCCGAGGCGATGGTGAGAATCAGAGGTCATCGACGTGAAAGTACCGACCCACAAGTGGCGGGCGGCGGCCATGGGCGCCTCGGCGACCCTGGTGTGCCTTGGCATGGTGTCCACCGCCACGCATCGCGGGCCGCTGGCGCTGCTCACCGGTGCCCCGGTGGGCTCGGAGTCGTCCGCCACGCCGGCGGTCTCGACCTCGACGATGACCACGACCTCCACCGGGACGGTGACCTCCACCTCCACGAGCACGGTCACCTCGACCAGCACCGTGACATCGACGAGCACCTCCACGGGATCGTCGACCACCAGCTCGGCGTCGGTCGGTGCGACGACCTCGACGGCCGCGTCGACCACCTCGGCCGCCCCCCTGACCGCTCCGGACCCCACGGCCGAGAACGACGATCAGAACGAGGCCGCGGATGCGGACGACGCGGCGGGCACCCAGGGCGTGGACGCCAACGATGAGAGGGCCGGCGCTCAGAAAGGCGAGCAGGGCGACGACAAGAAGGCCGCGAACGCGACCGTCCACGCCGGCGCCGGCACCACAGGGCACGCTCCGGGCGCCGACAAGGAGGCGGGCCCACAGGACTAGCCCAGAACGGACTGGGCGGCCTGCTCGGGGCCTGCAGGGCGGCCTCGCCGGCCCCAGGTCGGTCGGCTGTCGACCGGCCCGGACCGGCGAGGGTGGCCAGTCCCTCCGTCAGGAGGCGTCGGTCGCCCGTGCGGGGTCGCCCGCCTGGCGGGGCAGCGGCTGGAGCACGGCGATGACGGCGTTCTCCGAGTCCCGCAGCACCGCGAACCGTCCCACCTCCGGGATGTCCTGCGGCCCGGCCAGAGCCGTGCCGCCGAGCTCCGTCGCCGTGGCAACGGTGGCGTCGCAGTCATCGACGGCGATGTAGGTCAGCCAGTGCGGCGCCGGCGAGCCCATGAGGCCGGCGAGCCCGGCGAAGTCCTCGCTGCCGCCGCGCGAGAACATCGTGTACTCACCGCCCGGGAAGGATTGGTCCCTCGCATCCCAGCCGAAGACCTCGCGGTAGAAGCGCGTCGCGGCCGCGGCGTCATCCGTGTGCAGCTCAATCCAGCAGGCCGCGCCCGTCGCCCGGTACAGCTGCCATCCGGCATAGTCCCCCGGCTGCCACAGCCCGATCGCCGCCCCGACAGGGTCCTTGACCACCGCCATCGACCCGTTGGTCTTGACGTCCATCGGCTCGACGACGACCTCGCCACCGGCGGCGCGGACGGCCTCGACCGTGGCCCGGACGTCGGCCACTCCGATGTAGGGAAGCCAGGCACTCGGGGCGGGGTGGTCCCCCAGGTCCATCACTCCGCCAACCGCCTTGCCGTCCATCTGGTACACGGTGTAGCCGCCGAGGTCTGGATCGGGATCCTGGACGGGCGTCCAGCCGAACAGCTCGCTGTAGAAACGCTTCGACACCTCCAGATTCCGGGTGCCCAGGTCCATCCACGTGGGCTGGTTGGTGGTCGCAACTGCCGTCTCGTTCATCTCGACTCCTCGCTGGTCTCCCGCGCCGCCGTCAGCACGGCGAGTCGCATCTATGACCCTCGACTCCGACCGATCTCATCGGTCGGCGTCGGGACGGCGGCCGGTCCTTCGCAGCGGTGGTGGTTGCCGTGGGTCGCCGACCCCGCCGAAGGCCGGCGACCCCGGCGCATCAGACCGCCGCGGCCGGTGCCGCGTGCATGGCAGCCATCATCTGCTCGAGCGCCTGCTGGTCGGGGCCGACGAACGGGGTCGCCGAGGGCGCTTCAGCGAGCATCGCCGTCAGCTGCGCTCCGAGCCCCATCGCCGGCGGCAGGTGCGTGCTGTACACGGCGGTGGCGTCGGCGAACGGCATCGCGCGCACGGTCTGCATGTATCGCTCCCGGTCGGCGACCTGGACCCACGGGCTGTCGATCGCCGTCCAGAGGAGCTGCCCAGCGCGGAGCTGCTCGGCGGGGACGGCCTCCACGTCGGTGGCGGAGGCGAGCTCCGCCGAGGGCAGCGGAGCCCCGAAACAGTCGGAGCTGAAGCAGGCCCCCGACCGGTCGTCCGAGAAGCCGACCGTGGCGGGGTTGTCGAACAGCGGGGGCCGGAAGGCGTGCAGGCTGCGATCGCCGACGGACAGGCTCTGCCCCGGGTTGAGCAGGTAGACCCGGTGCATCGGCAGCGGTCGCTCCGTCGACATGATCCCGGCGCCGACGAAGGTCGTCACCAGCCGCGCCTGAGGAGCCGCGTCGAGGAGCTGGAAGAGGCCGCCCGTGTGGTCGCGGTCGGGGTGGGTCAGGAAGATCCAGCGGACCTCGGCGGGATCGATGACCCGACCGAGGTCGGCCAGGAAGTCGCGGTCGGGCAGGCCGAGACCGGTGTCGACAACCACCGGTTCCTGAGCGTGGACGACGAACGCGTTGATGGGGAGGAACCCGATCCCGGGCACCTCGAGGTGATCGTTGAGCACCGTGACGTCGGGGCCGGATCGGAAGATGTTCATGCGGCGGTTCCCCTGTGGAATGGTGGCCTGAGGCGGCGAGGGACTGGCGTTCACCGGCGGTGAACGTGGTTTGAGGTGTCAGGGTGGCCGGCGTCGGGCGGCCCGTCGAGCGTCAGAACATGACCGGGGTTGCCAGCAGGCCGGCGCCGCTCGCGCGGCCCGAGAGCGCGCGGCAGAACTCGATGGCGTCGATGTCGATCGCCTCGCCCCCGGTTCCCGCGACCCAGGCGCCCCCCGCCGGCCCGGTCAGGGTCAACGCGAACGGCTGGGCGTGGCGCCGGGCCCAGTCGGCGACGACGTCCTCGACGATCCGGCCGTCGTGCTCGGGCGTCAGCTCGAGATGGCGGTCGGTGGCGCGGCAGATGTCGACGCGGTGGATCCACGGGTCGCGCAGATGGATCACGTCGGCGAGGTAACCGAATGTCCAGCCCATCTCGCCGGGAATTCCGGGGTCGTAGGCTGTTGCTCGGACCTCTGGCGGCATGTCCCGCCGGGCAGCCAGACCGCGCGGGACCCAGGCGTGGAGCGCAGCGCGCAGCTCGGCCGGCGAGAGCCCCGCGTGCTTCTCGACCTGCAGCGCGGTCATCGCATCCAGCCGAAGCCCACCGGTCCCGGCCGCCCGTGCGGCGGCGGCGCCGAGGATCCGCATCCTTTCGCCGGGGTCCGCCTGCATCTCGAGCGCCCCGAGCAGATGGCCGAGCAGGGCCCGCACGTCCCACGCGGTGCAGTCGGTGGGTCGCGTCAACTCCGCGTCGTCCAGGTCGTCGACGGTGGCAAGTAGCCTGTCCCAGTCGGCGGCGGCGAGGCGTGCCGCCTCGTCGTGGTCGAGCGGGGCGATCGCGGTGACGGGTACCGGGCTGCTGGTGATCATCGTTGTCCCTTGTCGGTGGGCGGTCGATATCTGGCGAAGAACATGTCGGTGATGTCGTCGGCGAGGCGCAACCAGCGGTCGCCCCCCGGTTCGTTGGAGTTCTGCTGGGCGGCGAGCCCGCCGGTCATCGCCGTCCATGCGTCAAGCGCGCGGCCGTCGGTGATCCCGCAGGCGCGGAGCGCGGCTCGGGCGTAATCCAGGGCCTGCAGGGCCGGCGCATACGCCTCCGGGCTCGGCTCGAACCGGGGGATCGTCCGCTGGAACAGCAGCTGGTAGCGGTCGGCATCCTCGACACAGAAGCGCAGGAACACATGGACGCCGGCTCGGGCGGTGGCTTCCGGGTCGTCGCCTGGCGTGACCTCACTGAGCCGGTGGAGGAGCTCCTCGTTGGACTCGCCGAACATGGCGTCGTAGATCGCGTACTTCGACGGGAAGTACCTGTAGAGCGACTGGGCGCGCATGCCGACCCGGGCACCGAGGTCACGCATCGAGATGGCGGCGAGCCCCTCGGCCCGGACCACCTCCCAGGCGGCGTCCAATATCTCCCGCCGGGTGGCGGCGGTGCGCTCGGCGCGGCGGTCGCGCGTGGGTTTGGCTAACACTGTCAGGCAATATGAACATCGTCAGGCGCGCGTGTCAAGTGCCAATACGCTCACGGAGACCGGCGCCGGGCCGGCGGCGGGCCGCCGCGACGCGCCCTGTTCACGACGGCCTCGCTGGTGGGCGTGCCGGCGCTGTGCACGGTCGGCGCATCTGCGGGCTCCAGCATCCCCCAGATCGACCGACGACGGTGCCGAACAGCGACAGTGGATCGAGCCCGTCGGCGCTCCGTGACAGCAGGACGGAGCGCGCCCATCCCGTGGAAGGGCGCGCTCGCTGCAGAGGCTTGGCGGCTCGCTGCCTCACGCCGTGGTGACGCCGAGCGCGGTGCGCCAGTCGAGATCGGTGATGCCGAAGTAGAACCAGCTGCTGAGAGGACCGACGACGACCGAGCAGCCGGGATCGCCGGCGACGCCGAACGACCAGGTGCCGGTGACGCTTCCGTCGTCCAGGAACCTGCCGTCGAGTTCGGAGTCCCCGGCGGTGGCGGGCGCGGCGTAATCGCTCACCAGCGTGAAGGTGCCGTCCGATCGCAGTTCACCTGTGTAGCGCGCATATGGATTGAACACGTCCGTGATGGCACCGAGGTAGGCGTGCAGCTTGCCATCCTTGAAGCTGATCGACGTGGTCGCACTCTCGGCGGCCCCGACGGGCGCCGACGCGGCGCTCGCCGCGGCGCAACCGCGTGCGCTCTGGACGTTGCCGGAGATCTTGTAGTCGATCTCCTTGCCCTCGGTACCGACCACGACATGGGCCGGCCGTGGGGAAGGAGGAACGACACCACCACCGGACGAGCAGCCGGCGATGCCGAGCACGACGCTGGTGGCGCCGGCGACGCTGACAACCAGACGGACCAGTCCGTTCTCGTGCGAACGGCGGGGACGGTGGCACTCCGGGGCCGTCGACGCGGGATGCTCGGACATGACGGGTTCTCCTGCTCGGCCCACCTCTTTGGGGCCCTCAGCGGCCAGTCTCCGGGGCGCCGCTGACGGAGCTCCGAGCGGGGGCTGACGGCGCGCTGACGGCGAGTTCGATGTGCATGCACCGCCAGCCTCTGGCACCATGAGCAGGCTTGTGACCGGAGGCCGCGCACGGCGGCTGCCGTCGAGGGGGCTGGCATGGTGGCCGTCGGCAGGTTCGAGTTGATCGAGCGGCTCGGCGCGACGTCGACCGGAGAAACCTTCCTGGCACGCGACCCGGACCTGGGCCGCCTGGTGCTCGTCAAGCGGCTGTCGCCCCACCTTGCCTCGGACGCGCATGCTCGTCAGAGGTTTCGCACCGAGGCGCGCCAGATGGCGCTGATCCGAAGCCCGCACTGTGTGCGTGTGTTCGACTACATCGAGGCCGGGGGCGGGGCGTGGGTGGTCTCCGAGCTGGTCGAGGGAACGACCCTGGGCAGATTGCTTGGCCGCCAGGGCCGGCTGGGTCCCGAGCAGTCGCTCGGCTGCCTGCGCGGAGCTCTTGACGGCCTCGCCGACATCCACCGCTCGGGGCTCGTCCACCGCGACATACGGCCCGAGACCATCGTCATCGCGCGCGACGGGACATCCAAGCTCGCCGACGTCGGGCAGATGACGGTGGCGGGGGCGCGGATGGCGGCGCCGACCGAGTCGGCAGCCTACATGGCCCCCGAGCTGGCTCGCGGCGAACCCGGCGACGGGCGCGGCGACATCTACTCCATGGGATGCGTGCTCTTCGAGTGCTTCGAGGGAAGGCCGCCTTTCGTTGCGCCGACCGCCGGCGGCCTGCTCCGGCAGCACCTCGAGGCCCCGCCGCCCAACCCGGGCCACGCCCCTGAGCGGCTTCGAGTGCTGGCCCTGGCTTGCATGGCGAAGAACCCTGGGGCGCGCCCCGCCAGCGCCGATGAGGTGGCCGCGGAACTGGAGCTGGGAGCGGAGGAGGCGTACGGACCGGGCTGGCGCGAACGCGCTGCACTTGCCGGGCTGCTCGGCCTGACCGGGTTCGCCGCCGGCACCGTCGTCCCGGGGCTCCTCGACGCAGGACACGCGACGGGGGCGAGCACGGCGGCGAACATCTCGATGGGCAACGCGGTCACCCCTGCCTCGTCTCCGCCGCAGGCGACGACGGCCTCGGCCGGCCAGTCACCCGGCACCGGTCCGAGTGCATCGCCCGCGGGTCGGCGGCCGCGGTCCGGCGTGCCGGGGCGTGCCCCCCTGGGCACCCGTCAGAAGCTGGTCGCGGCCGCCGGAGGTCTGGCCGTGGTCGCGTTGGCAGCCGTCCTTCTGGTCGTCCTGGTCCATCGAGGCGGCGGCGGTGGTGGCTCGAGCTCCACGTCAGCTGCCGGAAGTGCCGGCAACGCGCAGGCCTCGACGTCCAGCGGTGTGTCGGCAGGGGCCGTGACCGTCGACTCGGCGTGGCGGATCAACGACTACGCCACCGGCTTCGCCAGTGACCTCTCCTATGGCGGCCCACGGGGTCTGGTCTTCGACCAGTCCGGGCGGCTCCTGGTCGCCGACGTCGAGTCGGACGGGCTCTACATTGTGCCCAAGGGGGGTGGGCCGGCCGAATCGGCCGTCCTGGTCCCGGCGGCGAAGATTTTCGGGCTCACCGCCACGCGATCAGGGCGCATCTACGGGACGCGAGCTGCGCACAGTGACATTGTCGAGCTGAGCAGCGACGACGGTCACGTCCTGCGCACGGTCGTGGGAGACCTGCCCTCGAATCTGGCGGCGATCGCGGCTGACCCGACGATGGACGCGTTCTACGTCTCCAGTGATGCCGGCATCACAGAGATCTCGGACGCCGAGAGCGGCACGCCGCGGGTGACCCTCCTCGTGGCCGGAGGCTTCGACGGGATCACGGTGGCGCCGGACGGCACGGTGTATGTCGTGACCTACCAGCAGCACCCCGACCAGGTGAAGCGGATCGGACACAGCGTCATCGCGAGCGCCAGGTCTGACGCGACGCACGCGGCGCTCCGCGATGCCGACGTCCAGACCGTCGGTGACGTCCCGCATGCGGACGGGACGGCGTTGATCGGTGACCCCTCCAATCCGAGCGTGGTCGTCAACACCACCGACGGCAACCTGGTTCAGCTCACCCCGACGGCATCCGGCGCTCCAACCGTCACGTCGCTGATGTCGGGCGGCACGCGTGGGGACTTCGTGGCGGTCGGGCCCGACGGCTGCCTGTATGCCACACAGGTGTCCACGGTGATCAAGGTGACCCGAAGCGACGGATCCTGCTCGTTTCTGGCCACGACGCCGCAGCCGGCGACATCGCATATCGGTCTGTGGATCCTCATCATCGCGCCCACCCTCGCCTTCCTGGCACTTGTCCTGTTCGTCATCCGAGCCCTGGTGCTGCGACGAGCGGCACAGTCAACCGCGGTGGCGTACTCGTTCCGGCCGGGCGAGTTGCCCGGAGCCGGCTCCCCTGCGTCGGAAACGCTGCCCAGCCCGCACCCCGGCGGCACCGATGCGGGGACCTCGATCGATGCTCCGCCCCCGCCCCAGCCGCCCTCGTCGCCCTGATCGGCGGTGGCGTCAGGGGCATCGGTATTCGATGCTGAGAGGACGCGAGCGGACGACGGATGGGCTCAGCACCTCGAGGGCCACGGAGCCCGCGGCCGCCTGCTCACCCGAGAAGTGGAGGTGGAGGTCCAGTGTCACGTCCGACGTTCCGCTTGGTACCGTGGCCGTCCCCGAGCTGGCCGCGCCGTCCGGCCTGTCCCATCGGTACGCGACGATTCCCTGACCCCCATTGACGGCGACATCGGCCACGACCGTCAGGTCGCCCTCCGGGCAATGGGCAACGGTCGAGACAGCGGACAGGCGCACCTCCGTCACCTGCACCGGCCGCTGGTCGCCGCCGCCATGCAGGATGCGGGCGGCGATCACCCCGACCATGATTGCCGCGGCTGATGGAACGATGACTCGCCGCAGGTGATGCGACGGGCGGCCGGAGGGCCGGGTGGGCTCCCTGCCACGCCCCGCGCGACCCGCGGCGGCGGGATTCGTCCATCCGCCGTCGACCGCCGGAGCGGCGGTCACCGTCGGGTCCATGCCGCCACGGGCGGTCACAGCCGGCTCCAACGACTGTTCGACCGTCGAGGCGGACGTCGTCGAGACCGCCACCGTCGTCAGGTCGCCGGAGTCGACCCGATCCGGGAACGCGCAGCCCTGTGGAGCAGGGCTGCTGCCGGACGGCCGCGACAGCAGCTGCGCGTTGGGGACGCCGCGTTCCATCGCCGAGCGCAGATGGCGTGCGAACTCGGGAGCGGAACGGCGGCGTGCGGGGCGCTTGTCGAGGCAGCGGAGGAGCTCGCGCTCGGCCGCGGCTGGAAGATCGGCGCACCACGCCCGGGGCCTCGGGGGTGGTGTGAAGGCGTGATCGTGCATCGCCGCCGCGGCATCCTGGTTGACGAACGGCAGCCGTCCAGTGAGCAGCTGATAGGCGACGACTCCGAGGCTGTAGACATCGCTCGCCGCTTCCTCGCCGAGCCCCCGTGCCTGCTCCGGGGGCATGTACGCCGGCGTTCCCACAATGGGTCCAACACCGGGAGTCGAGCGCCGGGGCTGCAGCGTCGCGATGCCGAAGTCAGCCACACGGCATCGGCCTCGGTCGTCGATGAGGATGTTCGCCGGCTTCACGTCGCGATGCACGGCTCCCGTCCCGGCCGCGGCCGCGATGGCGCTGGCGACCTCGTCGGTGATCCGCAGTGTCTCCTTCCAGGAGGGGCCGCCGTTGCGCATCCAGTCGGCGAGCGTGCCGGCAGGCAGGTACTCCATGACGATGACGACATCCGTGGGCGTGGCGACGGCGTCGTACACGGCGACGATGTGCGGGTGAGCCAGCGCCGCCAGCAGGCGCGCCTCACGCAACAGGGGACGCGGATCTGCGCCGGCGGCGAGCGGGACCTGCTTGACCGCACACAGGCGATCGAGCGCCGTCTGCCGCCCCAGCCACACGACAGCCTCCGAGCCGCGACCCAGCGCACGCAGGATCTCGACGCCGCCGACCGCGGGGGTTGGCACTCCCTGATCGCCCGTCACGGGTCGCTCGATCGGCCTGCCTGGATCGTCTCACTGTCTGCAGCCGCGAGCACCACCCGGAGCCGGGCGCCGCCGATGCGGACCTCGTCGCCGTCGGCAAGCGCGCGAGGAGTCCACACCCGCTCACCGTTGACGAACGTTCCGTTCCTGCTGCGCAGGTCTGCGACCTCCCAGCCGCTCGCCGTCCGGCGTACCTGGGCGTGGAGGCGCGACGCCAACGTGTCTCCGGCCAGCACGAGGTCGTTGATCACATCGCGGCCAACGCGCAGGCCATCGCCGAGAACCGGAACGACCTCACGGCCGTGCCTGGTGTGAACCTCGAGGCAAAGGTCGGTCCCGGCGCGATGCTGGACGCGCGCGTCCGCCGCCGGCGTGTCGCGCCGCCCAGAGCTCGTCGGCACCGCCAGCGCCGAATCCTGAACCAGGATGGCACGCTCGAGGGCACGAAGTTGTGGGCTGGGATCGATGCCCAGCTCCTCGACGAGATGCTCGCGCATCTCGGAGTATGTGCGCAGCGCGTCCGCCTGCCGTCCGCTGCGGTACAGCGCGGTCATGAAGGAGGCCCGAAGGCGCTCGCGCACCGGATTGGCGGCGACGAATGCGTCGGCCTCGGCGACAACGTCCGCGTGCCGACCGAGGGCGAGCTGGGCGTCGAAGCGCTGCTCGAGAACGGTGAGCCTCCTCTCGTGGAGGCGTGCCCGCTCCGCAACCGCGAAGGGCATCGTGGCGAACTCGTCGAGCGGGTCGCCGCGCCACTGCCCGAGAGCACGTCCCAGCAGGTCGACGGCCTGTTCGAGATGCGACGCCAGCGCCTGCCGCCCCTCATCGGCGAGCTTCTCGAAACGCCTGACGTCGCTGCCTTCGCCCACGCGGAGCAGGTAGCCGGGCGCGCGGGTGACCAGAACCGTACCCGGCGCCCTCTGTTCGCGCTCCGGCTCCAGCGCGCGCCGGATCCTGGTGACGAACACCTGCAGCGTGTTATGGGCGGTGTCCGGCAGTTCCTCGGGCCACAGGATGTCGAGAAGCCGGTCGACCGCGACCACGTGGTCCGCATTGACGGCGAGGACGGCGAGGAGACAGCGCTCCCTGCGTCCCGAGACGTGGAGCTCACGGTCGTCATCCCAGACCTCGAGCGGTCCCAGCAGCCGAATGTCCACGCCGTCCCCCTGCGCACGGATGCGGTAACCGTATCAGGCGAGGGAGTCAGTCACCTGTCGGAGGGCATTCAGTCCGGCGCCAGCCGCCGCCGCGACCCTGTCCCCATCGCCCTCAGGGCGCTGATCGACCAGGGCAAACCGGAGGTGACGCACATGACAAGGCAGTCGACAGGGCACCCGGACCGGCGCGAGGCCGAGCTTGCCGCGGCGGTGACGCCATTGCTCTCCAGTCGCGAGCGGATCCTGGCGCTCGGCTGGGCTCTGCCGGTCGAGCATCCGATCAGGACAAACGTGGCGAGGTCGGCGCGGACCGGCTTCCTGTTCGTCGTGCCGATCGCGCCGGCCCCGTACGTTCTCACCGACGCGCGGTTCCTGCTCCTCAACCCCGGATTCCGCATCCATCCCGAGATCGTGTTCTCGACCCCGCGTCCGGTGACGGTCGCAGTCGACAAGCCGCGCGCTCTTGGCGGGCGGCTCGTGGTCCTCGAGAACCGTCTGTGGAATCACCGGATCGCGATGTCGTTCAGGGGATCGTCGCGCCGGTTCCCGCCGACCCTGCTGGCGGCACTGTCGCCGGGGAGCGAGCGCGTCAGCGCCACCCCGCCGCACGGCACGGCCGCCCCGACCTCGCCGTCGCCGGCGGCACCTCTGTCCGCCGCACGGACCGCACGACCGTGGACGGCTGATGCGCACACGATCGCCGAGAACCGCCAGGGCAGGATCACGCCTGCTCAGCGGGCGCGCATCCGCGGCGAGGCGGTGCGAGCGGCGGCGGGACTCGTCGCCGGGGGCCTCGGCATCGTCGCAATGCTGGCTCTCGCCTCCCTGAGCGGCTACATCGTCTTCGGTGGCGTGTGGGTGGTGGCGGCGCTGTGTTTCGCCGGCGCGCCCGCTGTGTTGGTCATTGCCCTCCAGGAGACACGACCCGGGGCGCTCTGCGGCTGGGCCGCCGGCCCCGTGGCCGTACGCCTGAAGACGCACGGGATGCTTCGCGCGCGCCCCACCTTCACGGTGGTCGTCGGGCGGTCGCAGCTCACGCACGTCGGCGACGTCGTGGGTCTCGAGAAGGGCGCGGACTACTACGCGTACTTCCTGCCGAAGAGCCGCCGGATCATCGCCATGGAACGCGTCCACGGCAGCGCGACCGGCGCGACCATCGCGTCGCCCTCCACCGCGTCTGCGGTGAGCGGCTGACCGCCGCCGGTACGCTTGTGGGGAGGAGGATGATGGCACGGACAGTTCGATACCGGCAGTGCAGCCCACGATCCCTGGGCCTCGTTGTCAAGGGGCTCGCGATCGTGGGCACCGCCGGCGCCATGGCGTTGACCGGCTGTGGCGGTGGCACCGCCGCGACTCTCGCCAACGGTCCCGTCGACGGGCGCTACACCGGATCCGTCGACGTCGGTGGCAGGGTCGTCCCGGTCACCTTCACGGTCGCCGGGAACGGCGCGAACGTCAACGACTTCACGCTGAGCCCGACGTCTGACCTCTGCTCTGGCGGCGGGGCCTGGGCACCGGGCGCGGGTGTGCTTCCGCAGCTGAGCGTGGGCAACGATCACACGTTCCATGCCCACGGAGATGGGCAGGACCAGCGACTGCCGGTGACGCTGACCGGCGCCGGCTCGGTCGAGCTGGTGGGCCACCTCGACGGCCACGGCTTCGCCCAGGGCGTCGTTCGGCTGCAGACCACCTTCTGCAACCTGCAGGGCTCATGGATGGCGTCAGACGCGGGCGCGACGGCCACCTCCCCGCACATCATCGATGGCAGCTACTCGGGGTACAGCATCGTCTTCCATGGCGACCGGGTCGGCCGCGGTCAGGAGAACCACCCGGGCCTGACCTTCACGGTGACCTCGGATGGTCGGCGTGTCACCGGGATCACCGCCGGCGTCCTCAATGAATGTGCCGGACGGGGCGATTACATCGCCTCCAGGTTTGCAGACACGGATGTCGACAGCACCGGGTTGTTCACGACGACCAGTGGCTCGGGTGTCAAACTCGTGGGTCATCTCGATGGCGACGGCTTCGCCGTGGGAGACATCATCTCGGCACACGACGCCGGCCGCTGCGGCGAGGACGGCTCGACGTGGGAAGCCCGACAGGAATCCGGGAGCGCGGCGGGCTAGTGTGCCGGCTCAGAGATGGCATCTCGGTCACATCGCATGTCGGACCTGGGGCGGCGAAGCTCCTGATCGGCCAGGCGGCCACGATCGCAAGTCATTTGCTGGAGGTTCTGGGGTCCGAAGGCGGCCCGGACAGCCTCTCAGTGACAATGCGACCGTGGCCGCCGAAACCGACCCCGCCCACGTCGGACCGGTGCACCTCCGCCTGGCCACCGCGCAAGACGCGAACACCCTGGCCGACATCCAGTTCGACGCCATGGCCGAGGCCATGCCCTGGCTGGTGGTGATCCACACCCGCGACGAGGTTCACGTCTGGTTCGCCCGGTCGGTCATCCCCAATCTGGAGGTGTGGGTGGCCGAGGTCGACGGCCGGATCCACGGCTTCGCAGTGCTCGATCCCAACACTGGCTTCCTTGACAACCTCTACATCGCGCCCGGCTTCCAGGGCCGGGGGCTCGGATCGCTGCTGCTCGACCGCATCAAGGAACGCAGCGCGGGCCGGCTCCAGCTCTTTGCCTTCCAGCGAAACTCGCGAGCGCGCGAGTTCTACGAACGTCGCGGCTTCACGCAGGTGGAGTTGGGCGACGGCTCTGGCAACGACGAGGGGGAGCCCGATGTCCGCTACGAGTGGACGGGGGCAGACCTCCACGACAGAACGGAGCCATGCTCGCCAGGATCTCGTCAGCGGACTTGACCCACACCAACGGCTTCGGGGTTCTCGTTCCAGATTGCCACCCAGTCGTGCCACCAGCCAGCGCTGGATTGCGGGCGTCTTGTGGGTCGCGTGGTTGTCGAGAATGAGATGGGCCTGCATCTGCAGCTTATCGTCGACACACAGCACCACAGCGCGCTCGGGCGGGTCAAGAGAAATCTGAGATCCTGCTTGGTGCAGAGGGGCGGGATCGAACCGCCGACACCGGGTTTTTCAGACCCGTGCTCTACCAACTGAGCTACCTCTGCATCGAGGATGCACGCATCCAGGCCGCAGGGCGGGAAGGGTAGCACCGCCGCCGGCCGGGTCCACGCCCGGCCACCCGGCCGCTCCTACAATCGGGACATGGCCCGTGTGCTCCACGTCCGCGTCCACGGCCTCGACGACTCGGCTCTGGCAGGTCTGCAGGAGCGCCTCTCGCAGCTGACCGGCGCCCGCGACTGGCGGGGGGACCTCCCCTGGCTGGCCACCGCCGCATCGCCGGACCTCTTCTCCATGGAGTACTTCCGTCACTCCGCCGCGGTGGCGGCGCGGGAGGAGCCCGGGCTGCCGGCCCTCGCGGCCGCCGGCTTCGTCCGGCTGGCCCGCGATGAGACGGACGCACTTGCCGTCCTCTTCGCCTGCCGGGACCTCAGCGAGCGGTTCCCCGACGCCCCGGTGATCCTGCGCGACCCCGACAACCCCATCGCCAAGTTGCGCCTCGTCGAGCTGCGCGCCGGCCGCCTCCCGGACGGCGCGCCGCTGGAGGCCATCCTGGTGGCCAGGCCGATCTACAAGCGGCTGCCGGGCGCGGTCATCGAGATGTACCCGCCCCGGGCGCTGGGGGCGGCGTTCGGGACCGTGGAGGCCACCGACGAGCAGCGGCGCAGCTGGTCGTTCATGGTCCACGGGATGCGCGACACGCGGCCCGGCTTCCTGGAGGCGGAGGCAGAGGCGATGCGGATCTATCGCGGGCTGCGCTTCCTGGGTTGACGGCCGGGCCGGCCGGCCGGGGACGGGTCCGGGCTCACGCCGAGCGGCGCGCCCGCAGCCCGCTCAGCTGCTCCTCCTCGCCGCCGCTGCCGCCGTAGCGCAGCAGCTCTGGCGGCCGGCCGCCGGTGCCGGCGGGCGAGCGGAAGCGCGGATGCCGCAGCCGCAGCGCGGCCACCTCGGACTCGCGCACCGGCCGCAGGACGCCGCTGTCGCGGAGCTCCTGCACCCGGCGGCGGAAGGTGCGCTCACTGCTCCGAGGTCCGCCGTGGAGGGCCACGTTGAGCCGCAGCAGGTCATCGCCGGTGAAGACGTCGCCGAGCAGGCCGGCGGCGCCGGCGACGTGCCGGGTCTCCGTCCTGAGCCGCTCGCCGGCCAGCTTGAGGGCCGTCGACCCGGTGGCGTCGAGCCGCAGGCTGCGTCCGACCGGGCTCCACTTGCCGGCGCCCTCCAGCTCGCCGAACGGCGCCGTGGCCAGGAACCATGGAGTCAGCGTTCGGCTGCCTCCCGGCTCGTCATGCAGCCCGACCAGGGTGAGGCTGCGTCTGCGCCCCAGGTCCAGGCCGGCCTCCGCCGCCGCCCGGACGGCGGCGTCCGCAACCCTCTCCCCCTTCTCGACGTCGGCGGTCGGAAGACCGCCCTTGACGGTCAGGACGTTGAGCGCGCGTCCCGGTGCCGTCGCCGGATCGGGATCGAACCCGAAGACCACAACCTGAGCCAGGAGTGCCGCCTGAGCCGCCTTCGCCATCGTTCGCCTCCACCGTGCCGAGCCTGGCGCCGCCGGCGCCCCGCCACGAACAGCTGTTCCGGTCAATCAGCGTACGGTGGAGCCCTGGCCTCCCCGAGACGCCGTCGTTTGCGCGGATAATGGCACAAACTTACCAGATGGGGCGCCGGCCTCGGCGCGCGACGGCCGCCGGGCCGGGAGGGAAAACCATACCTCCACCTCGCGGCCGGTGCTGGAAGCACCCACCGACCCTCCGTGGGCCTCCACCAGCTCGCGCACGACGGCCAGCCCGATGCCGGCCCCGCCGGAGCCACGACCGCGCGACGGGTCGGCCCGGACGAAGCGCTCGAACACCCGCGGCAGGACGGCGTCGGGGATGGGTTCGCCGCTGTCGCCGACCGCCACCCGCACGGCGCCGGCGGCCTCGGGAGCGACGCGGACCGAGACGGTGGTCCCCTCATCCGCATAGCGAAGGGCGTTGGCGACCAGGTTGCGGATCACCTGGGCGATCCGGTCGGCGTCGGCCTCCACCTCCACCTCGCCGCCCGGCGGCGGCAGCACCACCGCCTCCAGGCGGCGGGCGCCCACCACCCCCTCGAAGGACCGCACCACCTCGCGCGCCAGCGCGGCCAGCCGGACCGGGCCCAGGCGCAGGTGGTCACGCGCGGAATGGGCGTCCGCGAGGCTGCGCAGGTCCTCGACCAGCCCGGCGAGCCGGCTCACCTGGGCATGGGCCCGGTCCAACCCGGCAGGGTCCGCCGCGATGACCCCGTCGCGCATCGCCTCAATCAGCCCCAGCAGGTTGTGGACGGGGGTCCGCAACTCGTGAGCGACATCGTCGGTGACCTGGCGGCGCAGCGCCTCGGCCGTCTCCAGCCCGTGCGCCATCTCGTCGAAGCTGCCCGCCACGGTGCCGATCTCGTCCCGGCGGCGGCTGCCGATGCGCACCCCGACATCGCCCGCGGCCAGCCGCCGCGTCGCCGCCTCGACCTGGCGCAGCGGCCGCAACGCCAGGGTGATGACCACGAAGTTGAGCGCCAGCGCCGCCCCCGCCGCGATGACGACCGCCGGGATCACCTGCCGGTCGACGGCGGCATCGTAGGTCTGCTGGCCGGCCTGGGTGGTGGGCTGCGCGGCGGCGTCGTGCATGACATTCATGAAGAAGGGCTCGGAGACCCGGTGGGTCAGCATCAGCACGCCGCCGCCCGCCACCGCCACCACCAGCCCGTTGAGCAACACCAGCTTCCAGCGCAGCGAGAGGCGGCCCCAGGCCATGCCCACCCGACCCAGGATGGCCACGTCAGCCGCTCTCAGCGCGTCCCCGCCGAGCGCGGCTGCTCGACGGCGATCTTGTAGCCCACACCACGCACTGTGCTGATGGTCGCGCGGCCTCCGAGGGCCTCGAGCTTGTCGCGGATCCGGGCCACGTGGACGTCGATGGTGCGGTCAAGCACCGACACGTCGTCGCTGCCGTAGACCCCGGCCAGCATCTGCCCGCGGGTGAAGACCCGTCCCGGCTGCTCCAGCAGGGTGGCGAGGAGGGAGAATTCGAAGTGGGTGACGTCGAGGGTGGCGCCGCCCACGGTGGCCTCGTGCTTCTCCATGGCCAGCTCGAGGTCCTCGAAGGCCAGCAGCGTCGGCCGGCTGGGCGCGATCTCCGCCCGTCGCAGGAGTGCCTGCACCCGGGCCACCAGCTCCCGCGGGCTGAAGGGCTTGACCAGGTAGTCGTCGGCTCCGATGCGCAACCCCAGGATGCGATCCACCTCGTCGGCCCGCGCGGTCAGCATCAGGATGGGGACGGTCGACCCCCGCTGGCGCACCTCGCGACAGATCTCGAATCCGTCGCGCCCCGGCAGCATGACATCGAGCACCAGGACGCGGGGCGAGGCCTGACGGATGACGTCAAGGGCGCGGTCCCCGTCCCGGCACACGACCACGGCGAAGCCGTCCTTCTCCAGGTACGCCCGGCAGACGTCGGCGGTCTCGGGGTCGTCCTCGACGACCAGGATGGGGGCGGTCATCCGACCAGTGTGCCGCCGGGCGGTGAAGCACGCACGAAGCTCACCGCAGTCCGACCAGGGCCAGAACCGCCCAGATCACCCCGACGGCCCCGAGCAGGCCCAGGAGCAGGGTCAGCGCCAGCCCGGCGATGGCGATCACCCGTGCCTGTCCGGCCGACGGCGCGGGACCCCGTGGCATCCGTTTCATGGGCGGCATGTAGCGTGGCGCCGCGCCGCCGGGGACGTCCTCGGGATCGATCTCGTCCATGTCGCCGTCCATGATCCCGCTTCACACCGGCTTCGCATCCACGCAGCGCACCGCGAGGTACGCGCCCGCCAGCATGGGCACGGTGCTCATCGCCTTCCCCGCGCTCACCGGGCTCGACGGCTCCGAGGGCGTCGCCGTGGAACGGTGGTTCGCCGCCGCCGGTCCACCCGCGCGGCTCGACCTGGCGCGGAGCCACGCCCCGGAGTTGCGCGTCGACCGGCTCCTCCGACTCACCGGCCCGACGGATCGCCGCCGCCTCGGCCGCCTCTCCCTCGGCTACGGCGATCCCCGTGGCGACCTGCGCCTGCGCACCGCCGTGGCCGGCGCCGGCATGGCCGGGCACCCCTCGGAGGTGGTCATCACCAGCGGCGCCTCCCAGGCCCTGCTCCTGGCCGCCGCCGCGGCGGGCCCCGGCCGCGACACGGCCGTGGTCGCCGGCCCCGGCTACGATGGCCCGCTGCGTGCCTGCCAGGCAGCCGGGCTGCGAGTCCTCGAGCGACGCAGCTGGACACCGGGCGGTGAGCTCCTCGACCTGCGAACCCTCACCGCCGTCCCCGACCCCGGCCGGATCCGCTGCGTGGTCCTCAACTCGCCGCACAATCCCTCGGGCCTGGTGGCCGGCGTGGACGACCTGGAGCGCCTGGCACGCTGGTGCGCGGCGCAGGGTGCGGTGCTGGTGGTCGACGAGGTGGCCCTGGGGTCCCTCGACGGCGGCGCCGCCTCGGCCACGCAGCTCCCGGCCTATGCGGACGGGCACATCGCCGTCTGCGGCGACGTCTCCAAGGCACTCGGCCTCGGCGGCCTGCGGACCGGGTGGCTGGCCTGCGCCAATGCCGAGCTCACCGCCGTCGCCGCGGGGCTGCTGGACGTGGTCGGCCTGGGAACGGCCGGCATCGCCCAGTTGCTGGCCGCCATCGCCCTCGAGCAACGCGACCGGCTGCTGCCCGGGATCCGCCGGCTGGCGCGCCGCAACCGAGCCGCCCTGGGTCGCTGGGTCACGGCCAACGGCCTCTGCTGGACCCCGCCGGTCGACGGCCTGGTGGCCTACATCAGCCTGGTGCCGGCCTGCGGATCCGCTGCCGCGCTGGCCGCGCGCGTGCTCCGGGCGGGCGACGTGGCGGTCGTCCCCGGCGACCTCCTCGGCGCCCCCGGCGGCCTGCGCATCGGCCTCGGGCTGCCTGCACGGCTGTTCGACGAGGCGCTCGCCGCGCTGGCGGGCGCCGTCGCCGTCACCGCTGCCGCCTGAGGGGAGCGCCGCTCAGACGATCAGCATGGCGTCGCCGAACTCATGCCAGAGGAGGCCACGGCGGCGCCCCTCACCATGGGCCCGGGCCAGCAGATCGGGATTGGCGAAGGCACCGAGCATGTCGAGATGGCTGGCGCCCGGCTCGTGCAGCCCGGTGACGACCGCGTCCACCACCTGCGGTCTGGTGGCCGGCGTCACCCGCAGCCTGGTCCAGCCCCAGGTGGGCTCGACGGCGTGGTCGCCGACGGCGGCGGTCTCGAGGGCGCGGACCACAGTGGTCCCGACCCCGATCACGCGCCCGCCACGCGCCTGCGTGGCCGCGACGGCTGCGGCCGTCGTCGCCGGGACCTCGAACCACTCCTCGGCCAGCGGGTGGAGCGCGTCGACGTCATCGTCCTGCAGGGAGCTGAGCCCGGTGTGGAGGGTGATGTCGGCGAGGGCCACGCCCTGGCGGCGCAGGCTCAGCAGCAGCTCCAGGGTGAATGGCCGCCCGGCGCTCGGCGACTCCGCCGAACCCGGGCGAGTGGCCACAACCGTCTGGTAGTGCTCCAGGGGCACAGGGGCGGGCACATACGAGTACCGAATCGGCTCCCCGGCGCCGAGCAGCTCGTCGAGGGCGGCGGCGCCGTCCAGATCGAGGTGGTAGACGCCTGGCAGGTCGAGCCGCGGCGCCACCACCAGCGCCACCGTCCCGCCTGGGAAGCGCAGGCTCTCGCCGACCCGCAGCCGCACCGGCCGGTGCGGTGGCTCTGCATCGACGCTGAGCGCGTCCCAGCCGTCCACCCGCCGGACGGCGGCCCGGAGCTGCACCGGCGAGCCGTCCTCGCGCTCCACCCGCACCGCCGCGGGGAGCGTCCGGCTGGAGTTGAGGACCAGCAGATCCCCGGAGCGCAGCCAGCGCCCGATGTCCGCGAAGTGCGCCGCCGACACCGAGTCCCGGGCCCGGTCGACGACCAGCAGGGCCACGCCGTCGCGGCTCAGGCCGCGCAGCTCGGCCGGCAGCGCCGCTCGTCGCAGCGCCGGCACCGGGCCGGCGGTGGCGACAGCCGAGGTCACACCGCCGCCCCGGTGAGGACGGCCAGCTCCGCGACCACGAGGTCGACCAGCCGAGCGGCCACCTCGGCGGGGTCGGCGAGATCTGCCGGGTCGGCGTCGGGCACAGCCAGCCGGTGCATCTCGGTGTCCATGTCGCCGGGATCGACCGAGCGCAGGCGGACGCCGGTGCCCTCGACCTCGGCCGACCAGCTCCGCGTCACCGCGTCGAGAGCCGCCTTGCTGGCCCCGTAGACGCCCCAGCCCGGATAGCCGCCCACGGCAGCGTCGCTGCTGACGTTGAGCACCAACCCGCGACCGCGCAGCACCATGCCGCCGAGCAGCGCCTGGGTCAGCCGGACCGGCCCCACCACGTTGACCTCCATGATCTCGGTCAGCGCGCCCGGCCGGACGTCGGCCAGGTGGGGAAGCGGCACCGGACCCAGTGCGCCGGCGTTGTTGATCAGGACGTCGACCCGCCCGAACTCGTCGAGGGTCAGCGCCGCCAGCCGCTCGACATCCCGGGCCACCCCCATGTCGGCACGGACGGCGAGGACGTCGCGGGCGCCCGCCGCCCGGCAGGCCTGCGCGGCGTCGGCGACGGCGCGCGCGTCACGGGCGCACAACGCCAGGGAGGACCCCTCGGCGGCCAGGGCGAGCGACAGCGCCCGTCCCAGCCCCCGCGAGGCCCCGGTGACGAGGACGACCTGGTCGGCGAGCCGGTTCGAGGTGGAGATGGATGGAGTCATGCATCCATCGTCGGGCGCCCGCCCGGCCGGGCGAATCCGCCCCGCGGCCCGTTCCGCCTCCGTCTTAAGACCTACTCCACCAGGCGCGACCGCAGCGCCAGCACCGCCGCCTGGGTCCGATCCTGGACGCCGAGCTTGCCCAGGATGCTGCTGACGTGCGACTTGACGGTCTTCTCGGTGATCGAGAGCCGCCGCGCGATCTGCTTGTTGGCCAGCCCGTCGACCATCAGCCGGAGCACGTCGCGCTCGCGCGCCGTCAGCATGCCCAGCCCGGGATCGCCGCGATCGCCGCCGGCGCGCCGCATCAGGCGGACGGCCACAGCCGGCCCCAGCGCCGGGCGGCCGGCGTCGACGTCACCGCACCGCGGCCGCCAGGGAGTCGGGGTCGGTGTCCTTGAGCATGTAGCCCGCCGCGCCCGCTTCGATGGCGGCGAAGAGCTGGGCGTCGTCGGTGAAGCTGGTGAGCACCAGGACCCGGCTATCGGGCGCCTCCAGGCGGAGGCGGCGCAGCGCCGTCAGCCCGTCCGTGCCCGGCATCACCAGGTCCATGAGGACCACGCGCGGGCGCAGCCGCCGGGCCAGGTCGACGGCCGCGGCGCCGTCCGCCGCCTCGCCGACGATCTCCAGGTCCGCCTGGAGCCCCAGAAAGGCGCGCAGCCCGCTGCGCACCACGGCGTGATCGTCGACCAGCAACAGCGTGATCCGCTCCACGGTCACCCCCCTCGCAGGGGCACGCGCACGCGCACGTCGGTGCCGCGGCCGGGGGCGGAGTCGATCGTCACCTCGGCGCCCACCGCGGCGGCCCGCTCTCGCATCGAGGCCATCCCGTAGTGCCGCGTGGTGGCCGAGAGGCGGCCGGGGTCGAACCCCGGGCCCTGGTCGCGCACGCTCAGCGCCACCGCCCCGGCGTCGCGGGCCAGCCGGATCCGCACCGGCGCCCCTGCCGCATGGCGCACCGCGTTGTGCAGTGCCTCCTGGGCGATGCGCAGCAGCGCGTGCTCGACCTCGGGGTCGAGCTCCAGGTCGGCCTCGGCGTCGATGACCACGTCGACTCCGTGGAGCCGCTGCACTGCCTGGGCGTGCGCCACCAGGGCGTCCCCCAGGGAGTCGGTGCCCAGGGCCCGCGGCCGGAGCGCATGCACCAGCGCGCGCAGCTCGGCGAGGGCGTCCGAGGCCCGCTCCTCGATGCGCCTCAGCGCCGTGGCCGAGTCCGGGTCGCGCGCCTGCAGGGCGGCGGCGTGGGCCTCGTACACCAGGCTGAAGAGCGTCTGCGAGGCCGCGTCGTGGAGCTCCCGCGCCATCCGGTTGCGCTCCTCGAGCACCGCCAGCTCCTGGGCCCGCGCCGTCAGCGAGGCGTTGGCGACGGCAATGGCGGCAACGGCGCCGAGCTGGGTGACCGCGGTCAGGTCGGCCCGGGTGAAGGCGCCACGCCGGCTGCCGCTGAGGAACAGGTTGCCCACCACCTGCCGCTGGTGCACCAGGGGCACCCCCAGGAAGTCCTTCATGGGCGGGTGGTGGCGCGGGAACCAGCCAAAGCGGGGATGCGTGGTGATGTCGTCGAGGAGCAGCGGGCGCCGCTTCTCCAGGAGAACTCCCAGGACGCCGTGGGTACGGGGCAGCTCGCCGATCTGGCGGGCCAGTCCGTCGCTGACGCCGACGGTGTGAAATCGGGCGAAACCGCCCCGCCCGTCGGGCACACCGAGCGCGCCGTAGCGGGCTGCCGCCAGCTGGGCGGCGGCCCGGAGGACGCCGTCGAGGACGCGCGGCAGCTCCGCGCCCGCCGCCTGGGTGAGCAGCCCGAGCGCACGCTGGTGGACGGCCTCGGGGGTGGCGGGGGCGGGCTGGGCGGGCGGGCGGGGCACGGCCAGCCGATGGTAGGGCCGGCAGCCACAGCGACAGCCAGCGCCGCCGGCGCCCTATCCTCGCCGGTGAGATGGACCGGCTCTGGGCCCCGTGGCGCATGCAGTGGATCGAGAACCCTGAGCCGCCGGAGGACGGCTGCATCCTCTGCGCGATCCCCAGGGACACCCATCCCCAGAGCGCCCATGTGGTCGAGCGCGCGGCCACGACCTACACCGTGCTCAACCGCTATCCGTACTCCAGTGGCCATCTCATGGTGATCCCGCTGCGCCACGTCGCCCACGTCACCGACCTGCCCGACGACGAGTCGGCGGCGCTGATGCACGGCGCCCAGCGGGCGGTGCGCGCGCTGCAGGCGTGCCTCCAGCCGCACGGGTTCAACCTCGGCATCAACCACGGGCGGGGGGCCGGCGCCGGGATCGATGAGCATGTGCACCTCCACGTCGTCCCCGGTGGAACGGCGACACCAACTTCATGCCGGTGCTGGCCGACGTGCATGTCATGCCCGAGGCGCTGGACCGCACCGCCGAGCGGATCCGAGCCGGATTCGCCGCCCTCTGACCGGTTTCGCTAGCGGTCGTGCCGTCGCCGGCGGCTCGACCGGCGCCTGACCGTGACCACGGCGCCGAAGGCCAGCATCGCCAGCATGGCGGCCCCGACCGCCAGCGCCAGAGCCCAGCCGCAGGCCACCCAGAAGGACCAGGAGGCCCGGGCCAGCCCGGTCATCGCCCACACCGCCAGCGCCAGAAAGCCGCCTGCGACCAGGAACCCCAGCAGTGGTCGTGGCGTGACCGGCGCGGGTGGCCGTCCCGGCCGGGGCGATGCGGAGATGCCTAGTCCGCCGCCCGCAGCAGGCCGATGCCGAGCGATTGCGGCCCGGCGTAACAGCCCACCACCGGGCCGAGGATGGTGTTGACCAGCTCCAGCTCGGGATACATCTCGCTCAGCCGCGTCCCCGTCTCCCCGGCGAGCGGGTGGTCGTGCGAGCACACCAGGGCCACCTGCTCGACCGGTCCCTGCGCCCTGGCGGCCTCGAGCATCCGCTCCATGCCCTGCCGCGCCACCCGAACGCTCCAGCGGCTGTGCGCCTCGCCGTCGATGAGCTGCAGCACCGGTCTGATGTTGAAGACGCCGCCGACCAGCGCCTTGGCACGCCCGATGCGGCCGCCGCGCTGCAGGTAGGTCAGCGTGTCCAGCATCACCCAGACGCGGACGCGGCCCCGCCGCAGCTCGCAGCTCCTGACCACCGCGTCGGCGTCGGCGCCGAGCTCGATGTCGCGCAGCGCGGCGCGCACCAGGAACTGCATCCCCGCGCTCACACTGCCCGAGTCCACTGCCAGGACGCGGCCGTCGAACTCCTGGGCGGCAAGGGTGGCGCTCTGGATGGTCCCGCTCCAGCGCTGCGCGATGTGGATGGAGACGACGCGATCATCGGGCCGAGCGAGCAGCCGGCGATACACCTCGGTGAACTCCGCCGGCGTGGGTTGCGAGGTGGACGGGTTGACCTTCGAGGTCTTGAGCCGCTGGTAGAACTCTGTCGGCGTGATGTCGACGCCGTCCCGCATCTGCTCCTCGCCGAAGCGCAGGGTCAGCGGCACCACCGCGACGCCCAGCCGCTCGGCATCGGACGGCAGCAGGTCGCTGGTGCTGTCCGTGACGACGTGGACGCTCAATCGCTCACTCCAGGGAGAGGATGAAGGGGTAGTGCTCCTGACCACCGTGGTGCAGTTCGACCTCGGCGTCGGGGAGGCCGGCGCGAATGGCCTCGAGCAGGCGGCCTGCCTCGGCGTCCTCGACGCCGGCGCCGCGGTAGACCGTGACCAGCTCCGGCGTGGTCGGCGCCTGGCCGATGGCGGCCTCGACGGTCTCCACCAGGTCACGGCCCACCTGGGTGATGCGGTCGTCCACCACGGTGATGACGTCACCCACCTTGATCTCCTTGCCGTCGGACACGGTGTCGCGCACGGCGTGGGTCACCTCGACCGCGGTGACCGCGGCCGCCGCCTCGCCCATCCGATCGCAGTTGTCGCCGAGCCCGGCCTCGGGGTCCAGGGCAAGCATGGCCGCGATTCCCTGGGGCAGGTTGCGGGTGGGCACCACGCGCACGCTGATCCCCGGCAGCAGGGCGTCGACCTGCTCGGCGGTGAGGATGACGTTCTTGTTGTTGGGCAGCAGGATCACGCTGCCGGCGCCGGTGGCGCTCACGGCGTCGAGCAGATCCTGGGTCGAGGGGTTCATGGTCTGGCCGCCCTCGACCACCCGGTCCACCCCCAGGCCCAGCAGGATGTCCCTGAACCCGGCTCCAGGAGCAACGCTGACCACACCCAGGGCCTTGACCGGCGCAGCGGGAGCGGCCGGGTCCTCCGGCACGGCGTGGCCCTTCACGTCCGCGTGGCCATCGACCGGCTCGGCCGCGGCCTCGCCGGCGGCGGCGCGCTCCAGCACCTCGTGATGCTGCGCCGACATGTCCTCGACCTTGAGCTTGCTGAGACGGCCGCGGCGCGCCGCCGTGGTGATCAGAGCTGTGGGGTCGGCGGTGTGGATGTGAACGCGCACCAGGTCCGCGTCGCCGACCACCAGCGAGGACTCCCCGAGGCTGCCGAGCTCCTCGCGCAGCGCCTCCAGGTCCAGCCCCGGGCCGACGATGAGGAACTCCGTGCAGTACCCCCACCCGGCCTCCTTCTCGGCCACCGCAGCCGCGCCCCGGCGCGTCCCGCCGGGCGCCCCGTTGCCCGCCGAGGCGGGCATCGGCGAGGCCGGCACGGGCCGCCGCACGGAGGGCTCGTTGACGCGCCGCGGGGCCAGCTCCATCCCCTCGGCGTCCGGCTCCAGGGCCCGGGCGAAGCCCTCGAGGATGATCGCCAGCCCGAATCCGCCGGCGTCGACGACACCGGCGTCGCGGAGCACGGCCAGGAGGGCCGGGGTCCGCTCCACGGCGGCATGGGCCTCGGTGACGGTTGCCTCGAGCACGATGCGGACGTCGTCGGTGCCCGCGGCGGCGCCCGCCGCCGCCGCCGCCGCCTCGCGGATGACGGTGAGGATGGTCCCCTCGGTGGGCTTCATCACCGCCTTGTAGGCCACCGCCCGGGCCTCGTCCAGGGCGGTGGCGAGCTGGCCGGCGTCGACCCGCGCATTGCCGGCCAGGCCCTGCGAGAATCCGCGCAGGATCTGCGAGAGGATCACCCCGCTGTTGCCCCGAGCACCCATCAGCGATCCGTGCGCCGCCGCGGCCATCACCGCCGCCGCGGAGTGGGGGTCGGGAGCGTGGACGGCGTCCTCGACGGCGCTGCGCAGGGTGAGGAACATGTTGCTGCCGGTGTCGCCGTCGGGCACCGGGAAGACGTTCAGATCGTTGACCAGGTCCTGGTTGGCCTGCAGGTAGGCGAGGGCGCTCTGCAGGCCCAGGAGCACGGCGCGGCCGCCGACCTCGAGGAGCGGGGCTCGCTGGGTGGCGGACGCGGGCTCAGCGCCGGCCACCGTCACCCTCGGTGTGGATCCCCTGGACGTTGACGGTGACGCTCAGCACGGGCAGCCCGAGCGTCTTCTGGATGGCGTACTTGACCGCGCTCTGGAGGTTGTGGGCCACCTCGCTGATCCGCGTCCCGTACTGGCTGATGATGTACAGCTCAATCCGGATGCCGCCCTCCACCACCTCGATCTCCACCCCACGATGGAGGTTCTCGCGGTTGAGGCGCTCGGCGATGCCGTCGCGCAGCCCGCGGGCGGCCATGCCGACCACGCCGTAGCACTCGTTGGCCGTGTGGCCGGCGATGGACGCGACCACACGGGGAGAGACCTCGACGCGGCCGAGGGTGGCGGAGCGGGTGAGGGCGCCGGGCGCCCGGACCTTGGTGGACGGCACGGTGACCTCATAAGCCGGGACCCGGCGTTGTGTTATTCTCGTCGCCGGTGCGTCCGACTTCCGAGCCTGCCCGCGGATTCGCGGCAGTCCCGGGGCGGCGCCATTCTAGTACCGCCGTCCGGCTCGCCGGGCGGACATCATGCGGCCAGCAGCGGCCCCGCGCCGGCGCCAGGTCCCGATCCAGCAAGGAATCCACACCTCATGGCGAAGCGTTGCGAACTCTGCGGCAAGGGTCCCATGTCGGGCAACAACGTGAGCCATTCGAAGGTTCGCACCCGCCGGCGATTCATGCCCAACCTCCATGTCGCCCGCGCCATCGTCGGCGGCCGGGAGCAGCGCGTCCGCGCCTGCACCCGCTGCATCCGGACTCAGAGCAAGGCGGCGCGCTAGCCGGCCTCCCCGGCAGCCGCTGAGCGGGTGCCGCCCCGGTGACCACGCTCCCCGGGCTCACCGTCGTCCTGCCCGTCCACAACGAGGCCCCCAACCTGGACCACATGGTCCGTGCCGTGGCCGCGCTGCGCGGAGACGTGGCCGACGCGGTGGACCTGGTGATCTGCGACGACGGCAGCGACGACGGCGGCCCGGCCATCGCGGAGGCGTCGGCCCGTGAGCTCCGTCTGCCGCTCACCCTGATTCGTCACCAGCGCCGCCTCGGCTACGGCGCCGCCGTCGGCGACGGGCTGCGCGCCGCCACCGGCGCCTTCGTCGCCTTCACCGACGCCGACGGTCAGTTCGACGTCGCCGACCTGCGCCTGCTGGTGCCGCTCCTCGAGCGGGCCGACCTGGCCTGCGGCTGGCGCCAGGAACGCCGCGACCACGGCTTCCGCTCGGTGATGAGCGGCACCTACAACCTGCTGGTGCTGCTGGCCCTCGGCCTGCGCCTGCGCGACGTGGACTGCGCCTTCAAACTGATGCGTCGAGAGGTGCTGGAGGCCGTGACCCTGGAGATGCCAAGCGCCCTGGTCAACGCCGAGCTCTGCCTCGGCGCTCGCCGGGCCGGGTTCCGGATCGCCCAGGTCGGCGTCCCCCATCACCCGCGGCGCGCCGGCCGCCGCTCCGGCGGTCGCCCCGACGCCGTGCTGCGAGCCCTCCGCGACCTGGTCCGGCTACGCATCCGCCTGGCGCGCCGCCGTCCCGGCAAGGGCCGCGCCTGAGGCCGGACCTGGCCGGCGCAGCGCCCGGCGCGTCAGCCGGCGAGCGCGCTCGCCGCCGGGTCCCCGCGAGGTGGCGCCCTGCTCTCGGGCTCGCCAGTCGATGCGGGGCAGCAGCAGCGCCGGCCGCACCCGGGAGCGCAGCCGCTCGATCCGCTCGACCATCTGCGTCAGCAGCGTGTCGGCCAGCGGGTGTGGCTCCAGCCCCAGGTCGATGAGCCGCTGGTGGGCCGCGCGGTAGTGGTGCTGTTCCTGCTCGACACGCGGGTTGGCCACGTGGCTGATCTCGGTGTGCAGCCCGTGGGCGTCACGCGCATCCCGCACCCGCTCCGCCAGCTCCAGCACCGCGAACTGCTCGGTGAACTGGTTGAAGACGCGGAACTCGGAGAGCGCCGCGGGGTTGGCCACGGCCAGCTCGATGCAGCGGACGGTGTCGCGGATGTCGAGGAAGCCCCGGGTCTGGCCACCCTCGCCGTAGACCGTCAGCGGATGGCCGACGGCGGCCTGGACGCAGAAGCGGTTGAGCACCGTGCCCCAGACGTCGTCGTAGTCGAAGCGCGTGCGGAGCCGCGGGTCCAGGGCGGTCTCGTCGGTCTCCATGCCGTAGACCACGCCCTGGTTGAGGTCGGTGGCGCGCAGCCCCCAGGCGCGGCAGGTGAACTCGATGTTGTGGCTGTCGTGCACCTTGGAGAGGTGGTAGAACGACCCCGGCCGCTTCGGGAAGGGCAGCCGGTCGCGCCGGCCGTTGTGCTCGATGTCGATGAACCCCTCCTCGATGTCGATGTTCGGGGTGCCGTACTCGCCCATGGTGCCGAGCTTCACCAGGTGGCAGTCAGGGGCGACGTCGCGGAGCGCGAAGAGCAGGTTGAGGGTGCCGACCACGTTGTTGACCTGGGTCTCGATCGCGTGGCTCGCGCTGATCATCGAGTAGGGGGCGGAACGCTGCTCGGCGAAGTGCACGACCGCCTCGGGGGCCTCGGCGGCGATCAGCGACCGCAGCGCCTGGAGGTCGCAGACGTCGAGCCGGTGCCAGCGGATGTGGCGTCCGCTCTCGGCCTCCCAGCGGTCGACCCGGCGGGGCATGGTCGACACCGGCACCAGGCTGTGGGTGCCGCAGGCCCGGTCCCAGCGGCGACGGACCAGGCTGTCGGCGGCGACCACGTCGTGGCCGCGCGCCGAGAGGTGCAGGGCGGTGGGCCACCCCAGGTAGCCGTCGGCTCCGAGGACGAGGATGCGCATCCCCGGCAGGGTACAGGCTGCTCGCCGCGCTTGTGAACTGACCGAGTGGACTGAACGGAGGATGAACGAGGGCGCGGCGAGGCGAAACCCGGGTCGGCCCCCGCGCGCCGCCGCCGGGCTACGCGGCCCGCTGGAGCAGGAGAAGGGCGGTCTCGAGCCGCTGGGCGACGACGGCGCGGCGCTCGGCGTCCCCGATCAGCCGCCAGAGAGCGACGCCGGTCGAGTAGCGGCGGATCTCGTCGTCCTCGTTGACGTTGACGAGCCACTGGGCGAGCGTGGTGGAGGGGGCGCCGGGAGCGGTTCCGGCCCCGGCGGTGACGGTCACTGTGGTGCGGCGTTGTGGCGCTGCCATGTCGTTTCCCAAGCCCCTGTTCGCTGAGCCGCACCCCGCCGGGCGGTCGGGCGGCGCTGCCCGTGTAGGAGAGAACGGAAGCTGGCGGAAGAGACTTGCGTTCCCCCGAACCCCATGGCCATGGCGCCCACAGGCGGCCGCGTGCAAGTGTGTGCGGATGCCCACCCCGCCCGCCGAGACGCTCCTCGGGCTCGATGTCGGCACCACCCGGATCAAGGCGGTGCTGATCGACGCGGCCGGAGTGGAGCGGGCGTCCGCGGCCGGCCCGACCCCGTTCGTCACCTCCTCCGAGGGATCGGAGATGGCGGTCGGCGACCTGATCGACGCGGTGGCGGCGGTGCTCGGGCGGCTGGGGCCGCTGCGGGGCGCGACCGCGGCGGTGGGAGTCGCCGGGATGGCGGAGTGCGGCGCCCCCCTCGACGCCGCCGGCCGCCCGCTGGGGCCGGTGATCGCCTGGTACGACCCCCGCGGCGGGGAGGTGGTCGAGCGGCTGGTGCGGGCCGGGGGCGACGCGCTCGCGGAGCGCACCGGCCGCCGCCTGCGGACGGTCTCGTCGGTGGCCAAGCTGGGCTGGTGGGTGGAGCGGGCGGGGCGCTCCCCGGGCGGCTGGCTGGGGGTGCCCGAGCTCTGCGTCCACGCTCTCGGCGGTGCGGCCGTCACCGACCCCAGCCTGGCCAGCCGCACCGGGTGGTACGACGTCGCCGCCCGCGCCTACCTCGCCGAGGTCGCCGCCGCGATCGGCGTGCCGGCGGCGGCGCTGCCCCCGGTGGTCGCCGCGGGCAGCGTCGCCGGCCGGGTGAGCGCCGCCGCCGCCGCCTGGTCCGGGCTGGCCGCCGGCGTCCCGGTGACCCTGGCGGGGCACGACCACCTCGCCGCCGCCGCGGGCTGCGGGGCCGGTCCGGCCGACCTCGTCGACTCGGTGGGCACCGCCGAGTCGCTGGTGCGGCGCCTGCCCGGCCCCGGGCGGCTCGAGCCCGGCACCCTGGCACGGGCGCTGGAGCTGGGCGCGGCGGTGTCGGCGCGGCCCGACGGCGACGGCTGGGCGGTGCTGGGCCGGGGGCCACGGTCGGGGACGGTGCTCGCCGCCGTCGCCGCCGCACTCGGCTCGCCGCCGCTGGAGGAGCTGGACGCGGGCGCGGTCGAGGGCGCCACCCTGGAGGTCGCGGACCTCGTCGACGCCGTCCTCGCCGGCGCGGAGCCCGCTCTCCCCGCAGCGCCCCCGGGAGAGCTGTGGGGGGCCGTGCTCGAGGAGCTGGCCCGCCGCACCGCCGCCGCCGCCGCGCTCTGCGAGCGGCTGGCCGGACCGGCAGAGCGGGTGCTCGTGGTCGGCGGTGGAGCCCGCAGCCTGCCCTGGCTGCGGGCCAAGGCGCGGCGGCTGGCGGTGCCGCTGTGGCGCGCCGGCACCGGCGAGGCGGCGGCGCGCGGCGCGGCGGTGGCCGCCGGGGTGGCGGCGGGCTGGTGGCCCGACGCCGGTGCGGCGCCCCCGCCGGTGCCGGTCGCCCCCTAGCTCAGACCTCGGCGGGCGGTCCGGCGACCGGCTCGGCGGCCGGAGCGGCGGCGCGCTTCCCCCGCAGGGTGCGCCGGCGCGGCTTGGCGGCGCGGGCGCCCGAGGCCGGGGTGGTGGTGTGGCCGTGCTGGGAGAGCATGTAGGCGAGCCCGAGCAGGAACCCGAGCAGCATCGAGACCACGATCACGGCGAAGAGCGGGGTGCCGGCCCAGCCCCAGAGCAGGAAGTGGACGGCGACGGGGCCGGTGTTCTGGACGGCGAGGACGAGCATGATGATCAGCGTGATCACCCCTCCCGCCACCCCGGCGCGCGTGCGGGCCGCCTGTGCGGCGCTCATCGCCTTCATACCTCACCTCCCCAGGCTGCGCAACGGCAGATAATCGTATCCTGTGACTATAACAACTTTGGTAGGTCGTCCTCCCACAGAGGTACTCACCCATGGGCAACCGGGTTCGGGCCATGCTGCTCGCCGTCACCGCCGGCTCGCTGCTGGTGGTCACCCGCCGGCGCCGTCGCGCGCCGGGTGACGTGGTGAAGGAGAAGGCGGAGAGGGTCAGCCGCGCCGCCCGCAGGGCGAAGAAGCACTAGAGGCACCAGGGAGGCGGACCGGACGCCGCGCCGGCTACCCCGCCGGCGCGGCGTCCGCCGCGGGCGCCTCGATGCCGAGGGCCTCGCAGACCCGCGGGTTCACCACCCGCCCGTCCCGGGTGACCAGCGTCTCGCGGGTGATCTGGTCGTCCGTGTCCAGCCGCACCTCGCCGTCCCTGACCAGGTGCTGGAGGAAGGTGGACACGTTCTTGGCGTACATCTGGCTCGCGTGCTGGGGCACCGTCGCCGGCAGGTTGACGGCCCCCACCACCGAGACGCCGTGGGCGACGACCACCTTCCCGGCCTCGGTGAGCTCGCAGTTGCCGCCCTGCTCGGCGGCGAGGTCGACGATCACCGATCCCGGCGCCATCCCCTCGACCATCGCCGCGGTGACCAGCACCGGGGCCTTCCGGCCGGGCACCAGGGCGGTGGTGATCACCACGTCGCTGCCCGCCACCACCTTGGCCATGAGCTCCTGCTGGCGGCGGTAGAAGGTCTCGTCCTGGGCCTTGGCGTACCCGCCCGCGTCCTCCGCGGCGGTCTCCTCCACGGCCAGCTCGACGAACTTCGCCCCCAGGCTCTCCACCTGCTCCTTCACCGCGGGGCGGACGTCGTAGGCCTCGACCACGGAGCCGAGGCGGCGGGCGGTGGCGATCGCCTGCAGGCCGGCGACGCCGGCGCCGACCACCAGCACCCGGGCGGGGGCGATGGTCCCCGCGGCGGTGGTGAGCATCGGGAAGATCTTCGGCAGCATCCCCGCGGCGACCAGCACCGCCTTGTAGCCGGCCAGGTTGGCCTGCGAGGAGAGCGCGTCCATGCTCTGGGCGCGGGTGATCCGCGGCATCAGCTCCATGGAGAGGGTGACCAGACCGCGCTCGGCGAGGGTGCGCACCGCGGCGGAGCCGGAGAGCGGGTTGCAGAAGCCGATCAGCACCGTGCCCCGGGGCGGCCCCGGGCTCTCGTCCGCCAGCGCCGCGGCGTCGACGCACGCGACCACCGCGGAGCCAAGCACCTCGACGCGGCCGGCGATGCGCGCCCCCTTGGCGGTGTAGGCCTCGTCGAGGAAGCCGGCCGCCTCACCGGCGCCGCTCTCCACGACAACCTCGAGCCCGAGCTTGGTCAGGATCGGCACCACCGCGGGCACGGTGGCGACGCGCTTCTCCCCGTCCCCGGTCTCGCGGGGGATGCCCACGGCGGCTGCCACCTCGTCCTCCTTGCCACGTCTGGAGCGCCGCCCTGTATATCACGGGGACCCGGCGGGGGGATCGCCACCCGTCTGTGACCGGCTCCGCGCGGCGATGCGATCCGGGGGTTGCTACGCTGCCGCCGTCGGCTCCCGACAAACTGGCAAACCCGTCGCGAGGCGGGGACGCAAAGCCACGGGTCTCCCTGAGACAGCCGGGTTGCCGAAGGAGCGTAGGGGCCGAGAGGAGACTCCATGCCCCAGCCAGCGTGGCATCGCCACCCCGGCTCGCTCGTCGCCGCCCGTGGCGCCATCCCCGGACGTGCCGTCCAGGCGATCGTCGTCGGACCCGCCGGCGGCGGCCGGCGCCCACCCCTCGTCCTCGCCGTGCGCCGCCCCGGCGGCGACGAGTGGACACCCGTCGTCGTCCGGTCCGACCAGGTGCTCACCACCTGGGAGACGTGGCGCGGCGTCATCGGCGAGGCGCTCGACGAGCACTGCAAGGTGGGCCCGCGCCCGGTCGCCCGCCCCCTCGTCCGCATCCCGACGCCCGCCCCCGCCTGACCTACATCCCTCTCTCTCCGCCGCGGCGGGGATGGCCGCTGGGGCGGCCGTCCCCGCCCACTGGAGCCCGCCATGTCGACAGTGCCCGTCCCGTCCTCGGAGAGCCCCGATCCCGCCACCGGTCGCGCCTGGAGCTCGCCGGGACTGCTCCGGCGGGTGGAGGCGCGGCAGGGGGCGCGCAGCCCGCAGCGCCGCCGCCGCCTCAGCCTCTGGTCGCGCCTGCACCGGCGGCCGTGGTCGGCCGAGGGCGCGATGATGGTCGTGGTCGCCGGGGTGTGCCTCCTGCTCACCGCGCTCGCCGTCTCCGCGGCCCAGGGCGGCCCCGGCCTGGTCTCCTCGGGTGCCGCCGGCTGCACCGTGCCCGCCGGCCGCGGCGCCGCGTCGCCCTGCCTGCCCGGCGCCCGCTGACCCCCTAGCGGTCGGCGAGCAGCGCCTCCCACCACGAGGGCGGTGCGGTGGTGGCGCCGGAGCCGGTGGCGGCATGGCGGCCGGCGACCTCGCGTGGCAGCGCCGCCTCGAGGGTGGCGAGGAGCAGCTCCGGGGGGCTGTCCAGGGGCACGTGGGTGCGGGCGCCGAAGCGCACCGTGAGCACGCCCCCGGAATCGGATCCCCGCGGGGTGAGGATCACGATGGCCGCCCCCGGCGCCTTGTGGAGGATCGCGGGGGTGGCGTCGATGCCGCCGAGCTCGGGCAGGTCGAGCTCGAGCAGCACCAGCTCGGGGTCGATCTGGCCGGAGAGCCGCACCGCGGTGCGGCCGTCGCCGGTCTCGGCGAGGACGTCGTAGCGACCGGCGCGGTCGAGGATGCGGATGATGCGCTCGCGGTCGGTCAGACGCGTGGTCGCGACAATGGTCCGCAGCATCGGTGGCCGAGTGATCTCGTCGAGCATTGCCGCAAGCCTATCCGGCCTTTTCCGGCGCCGGTAGATGTGGTGCGCACTCAGCGGGCGAGCACGGACTCGATCCCACTCCAGTGCTCGGCGAGGTTGCTCACCGGCTTGCTGTCGGCGAGCTGGCCCTCGATGACGCGGGCGTCGAGGAGCAGGTCGAGCAGCTGGGCGCGCTCGTCCTGCATCTTGTTGCAGAGACCGCGCAGTCGCTCCAGCTCGACGATGAGGTCCAGCACATCCTGGGGTGCGACCTTCCACTCCTTGCCGTCGAGGATGCCCTCCGCGGTGAAGCGGATCTGCTTGATGCGCTGATCGGTCACCACAACTCCCCCAAGCTCACATGTCCTCCTGCCGTGATCATCGCAGCCCGGTCGTGGCCGTGGCTCGCGTTCTCGGCACTGGGCGCTGACGCGCCCGATGCTGAGGGGCACCTCCAGGCCATCATCTCCTCGATGACAGCCTTCCCCCTGGCACGGCGCACCTGCTACACGAGAAACGAGAAGAGCGGGCTGGTGGAGTCGAGCGCTCGGAAGCTGATGCCGGTGCGGCTCATCCGCTCGAGGAGGGGCTCGAGGTCCTCGCGGCAGGCGAGCTCGACGCCCACCAGCGCGGGGCCGCTCTCGCGGTTGGTCTTCTTCGTGTACTCGAAGAAGGTGATGTCGTCGCCGGGGCCGAGGGCGTTGTCGATGAAGCCGCGCAGGGCGCCGGGGCGCTGCGGGAACTCGACCAGGAAGTAGTGCTTGAGCCCCTCGTGCACCAGGCTGCGCTCGATCACCTCGGCGTAGCGGCTGACGTCGTTGTTGCCGCCGCTCAGGACGCAGGCCACCCGGCGGTCGCGGATGTGCTCGCCGAGCTGGTCGAGGGCGGCGACCGAGAGCGCCCCGGCGGGCTCGGCGACGATGCCCTCGTGCTGATAGAGCTGGAGCATCGCGGTGCAGACCGCGCCCTCGGCGACGGTCACCACCTGGTCGACCAGCTCCGCGGTGATCCGCAACGGCAGCTCGCCGACCTGGCGCACCGCCGCGCCGTCGACGAAGGGGTCGAGGCTCGCCAGCCAGACCGGCCGTCCCGCGCGCAGCGCCTCGGTCATGCTCGGGGCGCCGGCGGGCTCGGCGCCGATGATCACCGTCCGGGGGTGCTCGCGGCGCACGTAGGCGGCGATGCCGGCGATGAGGCCGCCTCCGCCGACCGGCACCACCAGCACGTCCGGCGGCGCGGCCGGGCCCTCCATCATCTCCAGGCCCACCGTGCCCTGGCCGGCGATGATGTCGGGGTGGTCGAAGGGCGGCACCACCGGGAGCCCCCTGGTGTCCGCGAAGGCGATGGCGCTCTGCGCCGCCTCGTCGTAGCTGTCGCCGGCGAGCTCGATGCGGGCGTGCTCGCCGCCGATCTCGCGGATCCGCGCCAGCTTCTGGCGGGGGGTGCTGCGGGGGAGGAAGACGAACGCCGGGACGCCCAGCCGCGCGCAGCTGTAGGCCACCCCCTGGGCGTGGTTGCCGGCGCTGGCGCAGACCACCCCGCGCCCGCGGATGAGGTCGGGAAGCTGCTCGACGAGGTTGTAGGCGCCCCGGATCTTGTACGAGCGGGTGACCTGGAGGTCCTCGCGCTTGATGTCGAGCTCGCAGCCGAGATCGCGTGAGAGCCGCGGGCTGCGCTCCAGCGGGGTGGCGACCACCACCGGCCGCAGCCGGGCGGCGGCCTCGCGGATCTCGGTGGGGGTGGGCACGTGGTCGGCGTGGAGCACGCCCGCGACCATACGCCTCAGCCCCGGATCACCGTGCCCTCCCAGCCGCGCAGCTCGAGGCCGCCCCGCACCTCGGTGCCGTCGCGAGACCGGTCGGTGCCGAGCAGCACCGTCCCCTCGACGCCGGTGACGGTGGCCGGCCGCCCGTCCAGGTTGAGGACGACGGTAACCGATTCTCCGCGCCGGAACGCCCACACCTCCGGCGGCGAGGGAAGGCCGCGCTGGGCGCCGTCGCGGAGGTCGGGCTCGGCGGCGCGCAGCCGGATGGCGTCGCGGCACAGGTGGAGCACCGAGCCGGGGTCGTCGCGCTGCGCGGCGACCTCGACCCCGGGCTCGGTGCCCAGCGGCAGCCACGGGTGCACGCCGGCGGAGGTGAAGCCGGCGCCCGGCCCGCCGTGCCAGCGCATCGGGGTGCGCGCCCCGTCGCGCCCGGCACGCTCGGTGGCCCCTCCTCCCAGCGGGTCGCGGACCCGGTCGGCGGGGATGGGGGTATCGCCCATGCCGATCTCGTCGCCGTAGTAGAGCAGCGGGGTGCCGCGCAGGGTGAGCAGCATCAGCAGGGCGCAGCGCACCCGGGCGGGATCGCCGGCACACCAGCGGGTCGCCAGCCGGGGCACGTCGTGGTTCGATCCCAGCCAGAGCGGCCAGGCCCCCGGGGGCAGCGCCGCCTCGGTCTGCTCGACCACCTCGCGCAGCGCCCCGGCGCGCAGCGGCGTGAACATGAAGGGCAGGTTGAGGGTGAGCTGCAGCTCGTCGCCGTCGCCGTGGTACGCGGCCATCTCCTCCAGGTCGAAGAGGAAGGTCTCGCCGATCAGCAGCCGGGGCGGCGTCCATCGCTCGGCGAGGCGCCGCCAGCCGCGGAGCACCTCGTGGACCTCCGGCCGGTTGGCGTTGTACCGCTGCTGCTGGGGCATCCCGGTGACCCGCTCGTGGAGGTCGCCGCTCGCGGTCGGGTTGTCGCGGAGCCGGCGGTCCTTCACCAGGCGGTTCGCGGTGTCGATGCGGAAGCCGGCGATGCCGCGGTTGAACCAGTACCGGAGGATCTCCTCGAACGCTCCCCGCACCTCGGGGTTCCACCAGTCGAGGTCGGGCTGGGTGTCGAGGAAGTTGTGGAGGTACATCTGGCCGGTGGTCGGGTCGAGGCGCCAGGCGGGGGCGCCGTCGAATCCCAGCCAGTTGTTGGGCGGCTCACCGCCGGGGCCCGGGTCGGCCCACACGTACCAGTCGCGGTGCTCGGCGCTCCGCGAGGAGCGGGCGTCGAGGAACCAGGGATGCTGGTCGCTGGTGTGGTTCGGCACCAGGTCGAGCAGCACCCGGATGCCGAGGCGGCCGGCGCGCAGCACCAGCTCGTCGAGGTCCTCGAGGGTGCCGAGGGCGGGGTCGACGCCATGGTGGTCGGCGACGTCGTAGCCCCAGTCGGCGTTGGGCGAGGGCATCGTCGGCGACAGCCAGATGCCACCCACCCCGAGCCAGGCGAGGTGGTCGAGGTGCTCGACGATGCCGCGCAGGTCGCCGACGCCGTCGCCGTCGGAGTCGGCGAAGGAGCGGCAGTAGACGTGGTAGAGCACCGCGTCCTGCCACCAGGGACGCTCCGCCGGCCGGGGGGCTGCGGTCATCCCGCGCAGTATGCCCGCCGGTCGCCCGGGCTCAGCCCACCCGCCTGAGGATCACCTGCACCACCGCGCGGGCGAGGAGGTCGGTGTCGTCCTCGCCGTCCCGGCGGGTCACCCAATCCACCACCGGCACCGGGTCGAGGCCGGCGAGCCCGCGGGCGACCCGGCCGGCGACGGCCTCGGCGCCGCTCTCGTCGACGTCGGGCAGCAGCACCAGCAGCACGTGCGCCGGGGCGCTGCCGACGGTGTCCACGGTGCGGACGGCGCGGCGGACCGCGGCGGTGACCTCGGTGGTGTCGGCGCCCACGGCCACCAGCGAGAGCGACCGACGGGCGGCGCCGGCGAGCTCGATCTCGGCCCGGGTCCAGAGCCGGGTGGCGTCACGGCTGAGGATGAGCGCGGCCATCTCGTCCGGCGGGATCCCCAGCACCGCGAGGCGCCGCTCGCGGTCGGCGCGGCGGCACACCCGCAGCACCAGCGCGGTGAGCGCCTCCAGCCGGAAGGGCTTGACCAGCACGCCGCGGAGCCCGAGGCGGGCCGCCTCCTCGACCGCGCCGGCGGTGGGCTCCACGGTGGTGCACCAGACCACCGCCGGCCCCTCGGCGCCGTGGAGCCGGCCCAGCGCCTCCATAATGGCGAGGGCGTCGATCCCGGGGCTGCGCGGCTCCAGCACCACCACGTCGGGCCGTACCTCGACGGCGCGCTCGAGGGCGGCGCGCGGCGAGGAGAAGCTCTCGACGCTGAACCCGGCGATCTCCAGGAGGGTGTGGGCGATCGCCTGGACGCTCGCCGATGAGTCGACGACGAACGCGGTGCGCTCGCCGATGGAGCCGCGCGGACCGCCGCGCAGGGTCCCCTCGGGCAGAACCTCGACTGCCGGAGACGGCGGACGCGGAGAGCGACCCGCGGTCACCCGCTCCTCCTGATATCACCCATCCGAACACTGAACGCGCCGGTGCGGGCGAATCCTTCGTTCCGGGGTACCGGGTTGACACAGTCCCCGGGTTAACGGAGAGGGGCGTCCGCTTTAACGTTTCAAACGCGTTTCGTGAAACCCCTGTCAGCAGCCGCGAGATGCCCGTATCCTCTCGACCTACTGGACGGTCGAGCCGGGCCCGCTCTCCGCGCCACTCTCCGCCCGCGGGGCCGCCGCGATGGCGCGGCGCCCCCCGCGCCTGGGTCGCCTACCCATCCGGGAGGGCCCCGTCCGGGGGCCCTCCCCCTCGCACCCGCTGAACGCACCCTGAACACCGGCGCGATCACGCTCCCCGAACCTGCAGTCGCGATCGACGGGGCGGTCCTGCTAGCATCCGGACCATATAGCGGCGATCGACGTGCTCGCGTCGATTCGCGAAATATCAGGGAGGGGACTGGATGGAAGGGATGCGTCTCTCGACGCTCGCGCGCGGCCTCGCCGCGGCGGCCACGGCGGGACTCGCGATGCTGCTCACAGGTGCCGGGATGTCCACGGCCCTGGCCGCCTCGACGGCGACGCCGTTGCCGAAGGTGACCGCGCCCAAGGCCGCGGCCACGGCCACGCCGAAGCCGACCGCGGCGGCGAAGGCGACGCCGACGCCCAAGGCGGTCGCGCCGATCGCCAAGCCGGTGCCCGCCCCGGTCGCCTGCGGCACCGGCAAGAGCGGCGCGGACAAGGACTCCGACAAGGACTCCGACAAGGACTCCGACAAGGACTCCGGCAAGGACTCCGACAAGGACTCCGGCAAGGACTCCGACTCCGACAGCGACAAGGACACCGACACGGACAAGGACACCGAGGACACGGACAAGGACTCCGAGGACACGGACAAGGCTGACGACAGCAGCGTGAAGGCTGCCCCCGCCGTCGCCTGCCCGGTCGCCGGCGGCCCCGTCCCGGTGGCCCTCCCCGTCCCCGGCAGTGGCGTCGCCGGGACGACCGCGTCGAACACCCCCGCCGCCGCCAAGGCGGTGGCCACGCCGAAGACCGGGACCGAGCTTCCGCTGGGAGCCGGCCTTCTGCTCAGCGGCCTCGGACTCGGCGCGCTCGGCGCCGGCCGCCGGCTTCGTCGCACCACCGGCCGCTAGGCGGCCCGGCTCACCGCCCGGCCGCGCCCCCCTCGCGGGGGCGCGGCCACGGCGGCCCGTCGCCGGCTCGGTCGAGCTGGCCGGCGATGACCCGGCCGAACAGCCGGATCACCTCGAGGGTGCGATCGTCGGCGCCGGCGGCGCCCCCCAGCCAGCCCACCACCCGGCCGTCGCGCAGGGTCAGCGGCACCCGTGACAATCGACGCGCCGTGCCGCAGGCGGTGCGCAGCACCCAGGCGCCGAGCGCGCCGATCAGCCGCGACTCCTCGGCCTGGCGGATGAAGGCGTGCGGCTCGAGCCATCCCCGGGTGGGGTGGTTCCAGCGCACCAGCGCCTCGGCGCCGGTGATGCGCCCGGTCGCGATGTCCAGCTGGGGCTGGTACAGGACCCTGAACTCGTCGCGGGGCAGCGCGCCGCGCATCTCCTGCTCCAGCGCGACCTGCTCCACCATGGCGCTGAGCATGCTCTGCTCGAAGCGCTGGTGGCGGCCCTTCCCCCTCGACTTCGCGACGTACATGGCCAGGTCGGCGCTGCGCATGATCTCGTCCGACCCGGAGGCGTCGGCGCTCAGCGCCACTCCGACGCTGGCGCTGACCAGCAGCTCGCGGCCGTCGACGTGGAAGGGCAGCTGCAGGGCGTCGAGCACCCGCTCGGCGGCGATCTCGGCGCCGTCGTCGCCGTCGAGGTCCTCGAGGAGCACCGCGAACTCGTCGCCGCCGAGGCGCGCCACCGAGTCGTCGGGGCGGAGGTGCTCGCACAGCCGCGCCGCCACCGCCTGCACCAGCCGGTCGCCGACCTGGTGGCCGCGGGTGTCGTTGACCCGCTTGAAGTCGTCGAGGTCGAGGAGGAGCACCGCGCAGGTGGAGCCGTGGCGTGCCGCCCGGCGCAGCGCGTGCTCGAGGCGGTCGGTGAACAGCGCCCGGAACTCGTCCCGGGTGTACCCGTACGCGGCCATGGCGGCGTCGTTCACCGCCCTGATCGCCCGGGTGTCGACGTCGCAGGCCGGCGCCGCTCGCGTGCCAGGCGTGCCCGAGGCGCATGATGTCGCGGATCGTCGCGGTGAACTCGAGCCCGCCGCCGGTGTCCTCCGCGGGGATCACCAGGATCTCCACCGGGAACTCGCTGCCGTCACCGCGCACCGCCCGGAGCTCGACCTGCCGGCCGACCAGCGACGACGCCTCGGCGGCGCGGTGGCGCTCCAGGCCGCGGCGGTGGGCGGCGCGGTAGAAGGCCGGGATGATGGTGTCGGCGAGGCACCTCCCCAGGACCTCGTCGCGCTCCCAGCCGAAGATGGCCGCGGCCTGGCCGGCCCACTCCGTGATCCGGCCCGCGCCGTCCATGCCCACCACCGCCAGCCCGCTCGCCGCCGCCACCGCGGCGAGGCGGTGGTCGCCGGCGCTCACCGGGGTGCCGGATCGGGCTCGTAACCGGTGGTCAGGCGCGGCCCGGGGCGGCGCCACTCCGGCTCCAGCCTGACCGCGGCGTTGCAGTCGACCACCGGGCCCCAGCAGCCCATCCGGGCCAGGCACTTGCCGGAGTTGAAGCTGGCGGCGAAGTCGGTCTGCTCGTTGAAGCCCGCCCGGTTGCAGCCGTCGCGGGCGCTGACGTCGAACAGCCACCGGGCCGGCCGAGCTCGTCGAGCGGCATCTCCGTGGTGAGCCCGGCCATGTGCAGCAGCAGGTTGAGCAGGGTCTCGGTGAAGTTGTCCGGTTTCACCAGGCAGCCGGGCACGTTGACGATGCGCATCCCCGACGCCGATCGCCAGTCCGCCCTCAGTTAGTCGGTGAGCCCCATCGCCCCGGTGGGGTTCCCCTCCATGGCGTGGATGCCGCCGTAGGCGGCACAGGTGCCGGCGGTCACCACCGCCCAGGCGCGCGGCGCCAGCCGGTCGATCCAGTCGCAGGTGGGGATCGGCTGGCCGGTTTCGGCGTCGGTGCCGAACGCCGCCCAGTAGCCCTCCTCCTTGATCGCCTCGTTGGGCACCGATCCCTCGAGCACGAGGATGAAGGGGTCGAGCTCGCCCCGCGCCGCCCGGTGCCAGTCGCGCAGGAAGTCGTCGCCGACCTCGAAGGCGAGCAGGGGATGGTGGAGGTGGACCCTGGGGAGGCCGGGGATGGCGCCGAGGACGATGTCCTCGAGGCTCGGCTGGGTGGCCGCGGTGAGCGAGATCGAGTCGCCGTCGCAGCCCAGCCCGGCGCTGAGCCAGAGGATGTGCACCTCGTCGACCCTGGTGGTGCCGAAACCCGACCGCGCTGGCTCGCTCACGGCGGCGAGTTTCCCGCCGCACCGGTGAAGATCCCGTGAAGAGCTGTGAGGGCCTAGCGGGCCCGGCCGCTCCGGGGGAGGGCCCAGCCGCCGCCCTCGGGATGGTCGTGGAGGAGACGGAGCACCGCCCTGGCGAGCCGCATCCCGCCCTGCGGGGAGAGGTGGACGCCGTCGGGGGCGCGCATCAGGGTGAGCGCGCCGGAGTCGTCGGGCAGGTAGGCGGCGTAGCCTCCGCCCGCGTCGGAGAAGAGCGGCCGGCTGTCGAGGAAGAGAACCCCGGGGCGGCGCGCCGCCTGGCGCCGGGCGGCGTCGTCGATCACGTCCATGCGGGCGCCGAAGTCGGGGGCGCGCATCACCGGCAGCCCCACCCAGACCACGGTGCGGCCCTCGCGGCGCAGCTGGTCCATGAGCGCGCCGGCGCGGCGGCCGTACTCGGCGATCCACGCGGCGGAGCCGAAGTCGGCGACGCCGCCGTCGGCGGTCTGGAGCGGCTGGTCGTCGTTGGCGCCGACGAGGAAGACCACCACCTCGGGGTTGGAGGCGGCGGTGTCCTGGGCGAGGTGCGCCGGCCAGTCGTAGTAGTCGGGACGGCTGAGGCCGGTGGAGATCTGGAAGTGAGTCCGGACCGCCAGGCTGGGATCGTGCTCGGCGAGTGCCTGCATCTCGTAGCAGAGGAAGCCGGCGACAGAGTCGCCGCCGACCAGGAGGCGGAGCGGGTCGGCGGCGGTGTGCGCCGGCGGCGCCGGCGGCGCGGCCGGGCGCGACGGGCCGCTGGCGGGGAGCCGCAGCCGCAGGCCCGACGAGGCCACCCGCACCGGCGGCAGCGCCGGGGGCAGGGCGGCGGGGTCGGGCGGGGCCGGGGCGCCGTCGTCGGGACGGTGCAGCAGGGCGCCGAGCGCCGCTCGGGGGCGGTCGAGGGCGAGGTGGTCGCTGACCGCCACCACCGGCCGGAGCACGGCGATCTCGACGCTGCGGCGCAGCCCGAACGGCGAGGTCTCGGCGCTGCGCTCCAGGCCCCGGGCGTTGAGCAGCAGGGCCAGGCCGAGCCCGACGAGCGCCACCACCAGCAGCTGTCGGGGTCGCATCAGCCTCCGCTCCTCCACGTCAGAAGCGGTAGTAGATGAACGGGGCGACACCCTGGGGGCCGAGCACGCCGATGCCGACCAGGGCGGCGGCGACGGCGGCGCCCTGCAGCGCCGGGGCGAGCCGGGAGAACCGCGCCACCGCGTGTCCCATCGCCCCGGTGGGTAGGTACTGGCTGGCGATGCCCAGACCGATCGCGAGCACCACCGGGAAGGTGACCAGCGTGGCCGGCCCGCCCCCGGTGACCAGCCGGCCGAGCAGGCCCATCGCGGTGCCCAGCGAGTCGGCGCGGAAGAAGAGCCAGGCCAGGCAGACGAGGTGGAAGGTGAGCAGGCGCCGGAGGGCGCGGCCGGTGGCGGGGTCGAGTGCGGGTCCGCGGCCGCGCAGCCGCCGCTCGGCGACCAGGAAGGCGCCGTGGATGCCGCCCCAGACCACGAAGGTCCACGCGGCGCCGTGCCAGAGCCCGCCGAGCAGCATCGTCAGCATCAGGTTGCGGGCGGTGAACAGCCGCGACCCCCGCGAGCCGCCGAGGGGCACGTACAGGTAGTCGCGCAGCCACCGCGAGAGGGTCATGTGCCAGCGGTGCCAGAAGTCCTGCAGGCTGGTGGCGGTGTAGGGCGCGTTGAAGTTGGCGGGGAAGCGGATGCCCATCAGCAGCGCGCAGCCGATGGCGATGTCGGTGTAGCCGCTGAAGTCTGCCCAGATCTGCACCGCGTAGCCGTAGACCGCGGCGAGCACCTCGAGCCGCGAGTGCGCCCCCGGGGCGGCGAACACGGGGTCGACCACCGCGGTGGCCAGGAAGCCGGCGAGCACCATCTTCTTGAAGAGGCCGCCCAGGATGAGGCCGAGGGCGCGGCCGCCGTCCACCCGGGGCTCGGACGGGTCCCGCCGCAGCTGGGGGATGAACTCCCGGGCGCGGACGATCGGCCCGGCCACCACGTGGGGGAAGAACGCGAGGTACACGGCGAAGTCGAGGCGCGAGGCGGGCTCGATGGTTGACCGGTACACGTCGACCACGTAGCTGATCGCCTGGAAGGTGAAGAACGAGATCCCCACCGGGAGCACCACCTGGAGCAGCGGCAGCGGCGCGCCGATGCCGAGATGGCCGAGGGCGTTCTCCAGCGAGCTCGCGAAGAAGCCCGCGTACTTGAAGAAGCCGAGGGTGACCAGCCCGCCGGCCACGGCGAGGGCGAGCAGGGTGCGCCGCCTCGCCGCCGAGCGGCTGCGCGCGATCGCCTCGGCGGCGGCCTGGTTGGCGGCGGTCGAGGCGGCCAGGAGCCCGCAGAAACGCCAGTCCCACCAGCTGTAGAAGACGTAGCTGGAGAGGAGGACGAGCAGCTTCCAGCGGGTGCCGAAGGCCGGGACGAGCCAGCTCAGCGCCAGGACGGTGGTGAAGAAGACGGCAAAGTCGACAGTTGTGAAGAGCACCAGATCACCCGCTTCCCCGCACGGCGGGCTTCCTCTCGGAGCGGGCAATTCAAGCCGTCCGAGCCGGGGTCCGTCAAGGGTCAGCCGGGGGAGTATCAGACCCCGGTGACGGCCACGATCGAGGCGCCCGAGGCCACCACCAGGGTCCCCCCGAGGCTCGCCGGAGTGGTGAGGCGGAGGGTGGGCCCGACCTCGACGCGGGCGCGCTCGGCGCCGCTCGCGGGGTCGAGCGCGAGCAGGGTCCCCTGGCCGGAGGCGGTCGCCCAGACCGCGCCGCCGGCCAGGATCGGGGGCCCGCGCGACGCTACCGCGGCGGTGCGCCGGCCACCAGGGTGTGGAGCAGCACCGCCTGGGCGACCGCCGCCGCCACGCCCCAGTGGGCCGTGAGCGCGCGCACGTCGGCCTCGGAGGGCATCCGCCCGCCCAGGTAGGCGGCGCCGACGGCCTTGCGCACGCCGAGGTCGCCGGCGACCACCCGGGGGCGGCCGAGGGTGCGCGCGAGCACCCACTCGGCGGTCCAGCGGCCGAGGCCGCGCACCGCCATCAGCCGCTCGATGACCTCCTCGTCGCCGCGGGCGCCCAGATCGGCGACGTCGAGGCGGCCGGCGCACGCCTCCGCGGCGACACCGACGATGTACTCCGCCTTGCGGGTGGTGAACTGCATGGCGCGGAGTTCGCCGGGGTCGGTCTCGGCGAGCCGCTGGGGGTCGAGCGCCCAGACCTCGCGGCCGGCGGCGGTGCGCACCACCCCGGTGGCGCGCACCAGCCGGGCGCGGGTGGTGGCCGCCCAGCGCAGGTTGACCTGCTGGGCGCTGATGAACCGCACCAGCGCGGTGAGCAGGTCGGGCTCGCGGACGCCGCGGACCCCCGGGTGGCGCGCCTCCGCCGCCGCCACGGCGTGATCGGCGGCGCGGAGGCTCTCGAACGCCTCGGGCGCGGTCACGAAGAGGGCGTGCCCGGCCGCCACCGCCGCCTCGAGGTGGGCGGGGTCGTCGACGCTCACCCGCAGCCGCGGCGACCCGGTGTCGCCGGCGGGCGCCGCGCCCCAGGCGACCACGTCGCCGCCGCTGCGCAGGGTGCGGAGCAGGACCTCGCCGTCCCAGCGGTCGACGAGGTCGTCGCCCCAGCGGCGGAAGACCTCGAGCGAGCTGGGCACGTCGAGCGGGGCGGGGAGGGCGATCTCGGCGCTGGGCATCGATCCAGCATGCAGGATCGCCGCTGCTGCTAGCCTCAGTGGTGCCATGCCGAGGCTCACCGCGGTCAACTCCGCGGGCTACGCCGCCCCCGCGGCGCTCACCGCCGATCCGGTGATCCTCGCACCTCTGAGCGGCCGCCTCCACGTGCTCCTGGTGCGGCGCGAGGAGCCCCCGCAGCAGGGGCTCTGGGCGCTCCCCGGCGGCTTCATGAACGACGACGAGCTGCCCGAGCAGACCGCCCAGCGCAAGCTCACCGAGAAGACCGGGGTCGGCGCCGTCTATCTCGAGCAGCTCCACACCTACGGGGACCCCAGCCGCGACCCTCGGGGCTGGATCGTCTCCATCTCCTACCTCGCCCTCATCGACGCGGTGGTGCTCCACGAGGGCGCCACCACCGCCCGGTGGTTTCCCGTCGACGACCTCCCCGAGGTGGCCTTCGACCATGGCGCGATGATCGAGGAGGGCACCGAGCGGCTCCGTGGCAAGCTCTGGTACTCGAACATTGCCGTGGGACTGCTCCCCGAGCGCTTCACCATGCCCCAGGCGCGGCGGCTCTACGACGCGATCTCGGGGGTGACCCACGAGGCCTCGAACTTCCGCCGCGAGCTGGAGCAGTCGGGGCTGGTGCGGAGCACCGGGGTGGTGGTGAAGGGGGTGCCCGGCCGCCCCGCGATGCTCTACGAGTTCGTCGAGCGCCGCCCCGCCTGGAGCCCGCGGCGCTCGCGCACCCCGGCCGCGATCCGCGCCGGGGCGGGGGGCCGGAGCTGAGCGTCGCCAGGGGCGTGGCCGCCCTGGCCGCCTCGCCCTCCGCGGCCCCGTCCGGCACCCCCCGGTGCGGCGAGGCGATGGGCTGCACCGGAAATGCCGGCCGCTTCAGCCTGACCGTGGTGGTCTCCGGCTGAGATTCACCGCCGGGGACGGGTGATAGCCTCTCCGCTGAACCGTCCTCCCGCTGGGGATCGCCTGTGACCGAGACGCGGCCGCTGCCCCTGTCCGACGCCGGCTACGGGCTGCACTGCGACCAGTACGAGCTCACCATGGCGCAGGCGTTCCTCCATGCGGGGCTGAACGGCGAGGTGAGCTTCGAGCTCTTCGTGCGCAGCCTGCCCCGCCACCGCGGCTACCTGGTGGCCGCGGGCCTCGAGCAGGCCCTCGCCTACCTGGAGGGGCTCCGCTTCGAGCCGGTCGAGCTGGCGTGGCTGGCCCGGCAGGGCATCTACCAGGACGACTTCCTCGACCACCTCTCCGGGCTCGGCTTCACCGGACGGGTGGAGGCGATCGCCGAGGGCACCGTGGTCGGGGCCGAGGTGCCGCTGCTCCGGGTCACCGCCCCGCGGGTCGAGGCCACCCTGGCGGAGTCGGCGCTGCTCGCCATCGTCAACCACCAGACGATGGTCGCCAGCAAGGCGGCGCGGATCGTCGACGCCGCCGCCGGCCGGCCGGTGTGGGACTTCTCGCTGCGCCGCCTCCACGGCCCCGACGCCGCCCTCGGGGTGGCGCGGGCGGCCTACATCGCCGGCGCCGCGGGGACGGCGACGGCGGTGGCGGGCCGGCGGCTGGGCATCCCCACCACCGGGACCATGGCCCACCACTACGTCCTCGCCTTCGGGCCCGACGGCGAGCGCACCGCCTTCGAGTCGTTCCTCCGCGAGTACCCGGGCCTCGCGGTGCTGCTCGTCGACACCTACGACACCGAGCGCGGCGTGGCCAACGCGATCGCGGCGTCGAGCGCGACCCGGGTCTCACTCGCCGGCATCCGCATCGACTCCGGCGACCTCGCCGAGCACGCGGCGATGGCCCGCGGGATGCTCGACGGCGCGGGGATGCAGGGCTGCCGGATCATCGCCTCCAACGACCTCGACGAGTACCGCATCGAGGCCCTGGTGCGGGGCGGCGCGCCCGTCGACGCCTTCGGGGTGGGCACCATGCTCGGCACCTCCGCGGACGCGCCGTCGCTCGGCGGCGTCTACAAGCTGGTGGCCCAGTGCGAGGCGGGGGTCGACCGGCCGGTGATGAAGCTGAGCGCCGCCAAGCACACCGACCCCGGCGTCCACCAGGTCTTCCGCGACCCCGGTCACGGCGACGTCGTCGGCCTCGCCGACGAGAGCCTTCCCGGCCGGACGCTGCTCCACCGGGTGATGGAGGCGGGGCGCACCTGCGTCGCGCTGCCCCCGCTCGACCTGGTTCGCGCCCACTGCCTCGCCGAGCGGGAGGCGCTGCCCGCGGCGGTGCGGCGGATCGACGATCCCCAGCCGTGGCCGGTGCGGCGCAGCCCGCGGCTGCTGGCGCTGCGCGCCAGCCTCGGCGACGAGGGCGGCGCAGCGTTGCAGGGGAGAATCCCATGAGCCGCGCACTTCTGGTCGTCGATGTCCAGAACGACTTCTGCGAGGGCGGCTCGCTGGCGGTGCCCGGTGGCGCCGCCGCGGCGGTGGCGATCACCGGCCACGTCGCCGCCCACCGTGACGGGTACGCGCTGGTGGTGACCACCCGCGACTGGCACGTCGACCCCGCCGGGCACTTCGCCGCCCCCGGCGCCGACCCCGACTACCGCGGCACCTGGCCGGTGCACTGCGTGGCCGGCAGCGCGGGCGCCGAGTACCACCCCTCGCTCCACGTCGACGCCGACGTGGAGGTGCTGAAGGGCGAGCACGCCGCCGCCTACTCGGGCTTCGAGGGCACCGCGGCGGACGGGCGCGGCCTCGACGCGGTGCTGCGCGCCCACGGGGTCGACGCCGTCGACGTGTGCGGCATCGCCACCGAGTACTGCGTCCGCGAGACCGCGCTGTCGGCCGCGCGCCTGGGCCTCGCCACCCGGGTGCTGCGGCGCCTCTGCGCCGGCCTCGACGAGGCCGGGGTGGCCGCCACCGTGACCGCGCTGACCGAGGCCGGGGTCGAGGTCGAGACCGCCGGCTGAGGCGTCCCGGGACGCGGCGTTCCCCCCGGTCGGGACGAGCGTGACCATCGCGTCAGGAGCGCCGTTCTGAGCGCCACGCCATGGCCACAGGGTGGCCCACCGTTGACGCGATGAGGGTTCCGACCCATGACCGCCGCACGGGCGCTTCTGACCATCCCGCTGGCCTGCTCCTCGCCGGGTGCGGCAGCCCCGCGCGAACCGCCGGCACGCCGGTCACACCGGCCGCGACCGCGCCGGCGCCGTCTGAGCCGTCCCCACCCCCGGTCGCGGGTCGCCCATAATGGGCGCGACCGGCCGCGGCCGGGGAAGGGAACGTCCGGCAGGAGGACGGTGTCGTGACGATGCGACGGCTGCGCTCGCGGCGTGCTGGGCTGCGGGCCCTGATCGCGGTGGCCCTGCTCACGATGGCGTCATCGCTGGTCCCGGCGGCGGCGCCGGTCGCCGCCGCGGGCGCGCCGGCGCTCGACACCGCGGTGCGCACCACCCTCGACGAGATCGACGCCCACGGCTTCAACCCCGCGACCGGCGGGCTCTTCATCAACTGGTCGGTCGACGACCCCGCCCGCACCAACCTCCCCGACGGCAGCCCGGCCCGCCGCGACGAGCTCACCGACCTCCGCGACGTGCTGAACATGGTGTGGTACCAGCGACGCCACTCCGGCGACCGCTCGCAGGCGGCGGCGCTGGCCCGGCTCGGCGCCCCGCTTCGGGCCAAGGTCGTCCACTACTCGTCGGACAAGGGGTGGGTGTACTGGCAGTTCCTGCAGCTCGCCGCGCTCACCGGCGACGCCTTCTGGACGCAGCGGGCGCAGGCGTTCGCCGGCCACCTCAACGGCATCGTCGACCCCGCCGCGGGGGTGGTGCACGGCCACGTCTCCGCCGCCGGCCACCAGCCCGCCTGCGCCGACGGCTACCGGGTCGACCACGACCTCGAGGGCGGCCTCGCCCTGGTGGACGCGGGGATCCGCTTCGGCGACCCCGGCTGGGTGGCGGTGGGCTGGCGCGAGGCGCTCACCGTGATCGCCCAGGGCTACGACACCACCTACCACCTCTTCAACCACACCGTGTGCGGCGGCGCCCCCGCCGACCGCGAGGCGAAGGTGGGCGAGCAGGCCGACGAGGTGCTGGCGCTGCTCGACACCGGCGCCGCCACCGGGATCCCCGTCTTCACCGCCCTCGCCACCGAGATGCTCGACGGCCTGGTCGCCAACTCCACCAGGCTTCACGACACCGGCGCCGGCGGCTTCTTCTTCGAGTTCGACCTGGGCACGCAGCAGGTGAGCAACAGCTACAAGGAGGTCCGGCAGCTCACCCTGCTCACCGCGCTGCACCGGGCGAACGCGTTGCAGGGAGGGCGCTACGCCGGGCTCGAGGAGGAGATGACCGGGGTGGCGCTGCGGATGCAGCACCGCACGCCGCTCACCGGCTTCCCCTACCGCGAGACCACCGGCTTCGACTTCTACCGGGGCGAGCGCCACATCACCACCGAGGCCGCAGGCATCGCCGCCGAGGCGCTGCAGAGCGTCCTCGACACCGCGCCTCCGGCGGCGCCGCTCGCTCCGTTGCCGCTGCCCTCGCTCCCACTCGCAGCGGCGACGGCGGCGCCGTCGGTCCCGACCGCGCCGCCGCCGCGCCCCCTCGCCGCCGTCGCGCCGGTGGTACTGCCCCCGATCGCGGCGGGCGGGGCGCCGGCCGGCGCCCCGCCCACCGCCGGGCCGGCGCCCTCGCCTCCCGAGGGGCTGCCCGCCCGGCTGTCCGCGCTCTGCGGCACGCTCCGCCTCTGCTGATCCCCGCCGCGGGCGAGCACCAGCACCACCAGCGGCGCCAGCACGGAGAGCCCCAGCACCACCACGTTCGCCACCCCGTCGGCGGTGCCGAGCGTGTCGAGGTGGCCGAGGTGGCCGGCGAGGTGGGGCACGGCGAACACCAGCGCGGCGGCGGCCGCGGTGCGCACCATCAGCGGCGCCAGGGTCAGCGCGGCGGCGGCCGGGCCCGGCTCGATCGCGGCCACGACCTCGGGCCAGCCCTCGCGCACGCTGCGCACCCGCGGGGCCCAGCCGGAGGCGTCCCGGAGGCGGCGGTTCGACACCCGCTGTGAGCGGGTCATCACCGCACTCTTCGAGCCGAGCACGGCGGCCGCCGCCCGCGGCGCGATCCGCGGGGTGCGGATGCCGAGGGCGCCCGCCATGGTGGCGACGAACTCGGCGCGGCGCACCGGCTCGTCGTCGACGACGTTGTAGACGCCGGCGGGCACCCCCAGCGCGGCCACCACCGCCGCGCCGGCGTCGTCGGTGTGGATCGAGGGGACGAATCCACGCGGGCCCATGAAGGGCACCACCCCCCGCCGCGCCAGCCGCACCATGCCGACGGTCATGTGGCCGTCGGCGCCGTAGAACATGCCGAAGCGCAGCACCACGCCGGTGCCGCCCGCGTCGCTGAAGCGCCGCGCCGACGCCTCGGCGTCGGCGGTGCTCCTCGCGTACCCGGGGAGGTCGAGAGCGGTGTCCTCGTCGATCCACGCGTCGCCGAGGTCGCGGTAGAAGAACGCCACCGACTCCTGGACATAGCGCGTGGCGCCGGTGGCGAGGGCGGCGTCGACCAGGTTGCGCGAGACCTCCGGCGGATGCGGTCGTTCTCATCCCAGGAGCCGGGCAGCGCCGCCGTCGCCATGCTCGGGATGTGGGTGGCGAGGTTGACCACCGCGTCGTGACCGGCCACCGCCGCGGTCACCGCGGCCGGGTCGAAGAGGTCGACGACCACCGCGGTGGCGCCGAGCGATCGCAGCAGCGCCGCCTTCTCCTCGCTGCGGGCGGCGGCGGTCACCCGGTGCCCCGCCTCGACCATCAGCCGCACCGCGGGCCGCCCGGCGACGCCGGTGGCACCGGCGACGAACACCTTCATCGGAGCACCTCCAAGAACCAGGCCCCGGCCTTCTCGAACGCCCGGGGCGGGACGCTGCTCGCCGCTCGGGTGAGATGCGCTCCGCCGGGGTGGTGGTCGGCGCCCGGCGCCCAGCCTCCGGAGAGTGACGCCTCGAGCTCGTCGCGGCGCACGCGCCGCGGGCCCCACACCCCGGGCTGGGCGTCGCTGAACACGAGCAGGTGGTAGCGGCCGCCGGGGACCAGAACCCGGCGGATCGACTCGACGAACCGGGCGCGCTCGGCGTCGTCGAAGACGTGGAGGACGCCGCTGTCGACCACGGTGTCGAAGCCGGCGCCGAGGAAGCCCAGGTCGAGGGCGTCGCCGACCTCGAAGCGCACCCCGGTCAGGCCGCGCTCGGCGGCCTTCCGCCGGGCGATGGCGATCGCGCGCGGCGAGGCGTCGACGCCGGTGGCGTCGAGGCCGCGGGCGGCCGCTCCAGGTCGATCTCGTCGGCCACCGGCGGAGTGTGCCAGCAACCGGCGGATGACCCGAGGTTCGGGTGTGCGCTGGCGGGGGATGTCGTGTACGGTTCGGAGGCCGACCCCCGTTGTCGCCGCGCAGCTCCACCACACAGACCCACCCGTGCCCCACCTCCGCCGCCCGACGCGCGCGCAGACCCTCACCCTGGGTGTCCTCGGCGTGCTCGCCGCGGTGACCCCGGCCGTGTACACCGCGGCTCACCAGGGCGACGCCGCGGCGGTGCGCACCGCCCTCCTGGCCCCGCTGCCGCCGGCGCCGCCGTCCCCGACGCTCGCGCCGGTGCCAGCGCCGGCCACCGCCGCGCCGGTCGTCTCCCCGGCCGCGCCCCCGCCGGCGCCGCCTCCCGCCAGCCGGCTCGCGCCGGCGGGGCTCACCATGGCCGGCTGCCCGCCGCGCCCGGCGCCGCCGCCGCCGTACGTGCCGCCCTGGCACCCCGCGGTGCTGGTCCCCGACGCCGCCCTGCCCGCCCCCGTCCCCGCCGACGCCCCGGCGGCGCCGCTCACCGCGCTGAGCGGCAAGGGCATGTGGGTCTGGCAGTACCGGCGCACCGAGGGGGGGGCGCCGCAGGCCATCGTCGACCGCGCCGTCGCCGCGGGGCTGCGCCAGATCTGGGTGCGGGTCGCCGACTCGCAGGACGGCTTCTACGGCGCCGACGAGCTCGCCCAGCTGGTGCCGCGGGCCCACGGGCGCGGTCTGTCGGTGATCGCCTGGGGCTTCCCCCACCTCTACGACCCGGTCGCCGACGCCGCCTGGTCGAAGGCCATCCTCGACTGGCGGGGCCCGGCAGGCCACCGCGTCGACGGCTTCTCCGCGGACATCGAGACCGCCTCCGAGGGGGTCGAGCTGTCGGCGCGGCGCGCCGCCGTCTACCTCAGCCTGGTGCGGCAGGCGCGGGCCGGCCGTCCCCTGGTCGCCACCGTCTACCCGCCCACCGACCACTGGATGAGCGCCTACCCGTTCTCGGCGATGGCGCCGTACATCGACGCCTTCGCGCCGATGATCTACTGGGAGTGCCGCGACCCCGGTGCCGCCGCCGCCGAGGCGATCAGCCGCCTCGCCCGGCTGCGCCCGGTGCACCTCATCGGCCAGGCCTTCAGCTTCGGTGACGTCGCCGGGAGGGTCGACCTGCCCAGCGCCGCCGAGCTGGAGCGGTTCATGGCGGTGGGGCGCAGCGCCGGCGCGGTGGGCGCGTCGTTCTGGGTGTGGCAGAGCATGAGCGCGGAGGAGTGGGCCGAGCTCGCCGCCTTCCCCTGGCTGCGCTGAGCGGTCAGTCCTCCAGCGCGTGCCAGCGGCGGGGATCGACCAGCCGCTCGGCCTCGCGCGGTCCGGTGCTGCCGGCGGCGTAGTGCACCACCGGCGGCGGGTGCTCCAGCACCTCCTGGAGGATCTCCCAGGCCCGCTCGATCTCCGACTCGCTGATGAAGAGGGTGTGGTCGCCGACCATGGCGTCGAGGAGCAGCCGCTCGTAGGCCTCGGGCGGGCTGGTCTTGAACGACTGCCCGTAGTCGAAGTTCATCAGCACCGGCTGGGTGCGCACCACCGGTCCCGGCTGCTTGGCGACGAAGGTGAGCGACATCCCCTCGTCGGGCTGGATGCGGATGTTCACCATCTGCGACACCAGCCGCTCGACCTCGGTGGTGACGAAGAAGTTGTGCGGGGCGTCGCGGAAGACCACCACGATCCGGGTCTCGCGCTTGTTCAGCCGCTTGCCGGTGCGCAGCAGGAAGGTGGTGCCACCCCACCGCCAGGAGTCGATCCGCACCCGCATCGCCGCGTAGGTCTCGGTCTGCGAGTCGGGCGCGACGCCGTCCTCCTCGCGGTAGCCGGGCACCTCGTTGCCGCCGACCACGCCGTGGGTGTACTGGCCGCGCACCACCTCGTCGGGCTCGATGATGCGGACGCTGCGCAGCAGCTTCGACTTCTCGGCCTGGATGGAATCCGCCGCCATGTTCAGCGGCGGCTCCATCGCCACCAGCGCGAGCAGCTGGAAGAGGTGGTTCTGCACGATGTCCTGGATGGCGCCGGTCTCCTCGTAGAAACGGCCGCGCCGCCCCACGCCGATCGGCTCGGCCACGGTGATCTCGATGCGGTGGATGGCGTCGCTGTTCCAGGAGCGCTCGAAGAGCGGGTTGGCGAAGCGGAAGACCAGCAGGTTCTGGACGGTCTCCTTGCCCAGGTAGTGGTCGATGCGGAAGATCTGCTCCTCGGCAAAGGAGCGGTGGATGGCGGTGTTGAGCTCGCCGCCGGTGCGCCGGTTGCGGCCGAACGGCTTCTCGACGATGAGCCGGACATAGCCGCCCGCCGGCTGCGTCGCCAGACCCTCGCGCCCCAGGCGGGTGGCGTAGGTCTCGATGGCGCTGGGCGGGACGCTCAGGTAGAAGACCCGGTTGCCGGCGGTGTCGCGGCGCTCGTCGACCTCGGCGAGGACCCGCTTGAGATCGTCGAAGCCGTCCTCGGCGTCGAGGTCCACACGGGCGTAGCGCACGCCCTGGCTGAAGGTGGCCCACTGGCCGTCCTTGAGCGGGACGCGGCCGTAGCGGCCCACCGCGTCGTGCATGGCCTCGCGGAACTGGTCGTCGGACATGGCGGTGCGCCCGGCGCCGATGACGGTGAAACCGGGGGGCAGCAGGCTCTCGGTCTGCAGCGCGTAGAGCGCGGGCACCAGCTTGCGCTTGGTCAGGTCGCCGCTGGCGCCGAAGATGACCATGGCGCAGGGCGCCGGGGTGCGCTCCAGGCGCAGCCCCTCACGCAGCGGGTTGTCGAGCTCCTCGGCCGGCGCCGGCCCCGGGCCGGCGGCGATGTCGGTCATCGCGGTGCGTTGCTGACGCCGCTGAGCTCCCCCGACTCCGACTTGACGGCATGGCCGCCGAACTCGTTGCGCAGCGCGGCGATCACCTTGTTGCTGAAGGAGTCGTCGCGGCGGGAGTCGTAGCGGGCGAACAGCGAGGCCGCCAGCGCAGGGGCCGGCACCTTGTTCTCGATAGCCTCCTCGAGCGTCCACCGACCCTCGCCGGAGTCCTCGACATAGCCCCGGATGGCGGAGAGGTGGGGGTCGTTGGCGAAGGCGCGCTCGGCCAGCTCGAGCAGCCAGCTGCGCACCACGCTGCCCTGGTTCCAGAGGTGCGAGATGGCATGGAGGTCGAGGTCGTACTCGCAGGCGTCGAGGATGTCGAAGCCCTCGGCGTACGACTGCAGCATCGAGTACTCGATGCCGTTGTGCACCATCTTGACGTAGTGCCCGGCCCCCACCGGGCCGACGTGCTGCCAGCCGTCGGGCGGCGCCAGGGTGGTGAAGATCGGGGCCACGCGGTCGACCGCCGCCTTCTCGCCGCCCACCATCAGGCAGTAGCCCACCTGCAGGCCCCAGATGCCACCGCTGGTGCCGGCGTCGATGAAGGTGATGCCGTGGGCGCCGACCAGCTCGGCGTGGCCCTTGCTCTCGGTCCAGCGCGTGTTGCCGCCGTCGATGATGGTGTCGCCGGCCTCCAGGAGCTCCCCCAGGGCGGCGACGGTGCGGTCGGTGATGGGCCCCGCCGGCACCATGATCCAGACCGCCCGCGGCGCCTGGAGCTTGCCGACCAGGTCCTCGAGCGAGCTCGCCGCCGTGGCGCCGACCGAGACCGCCGTGTCCCGGGCCGCCTCGCTGGGATCGAAGGCCACCACGTCGTGACCGCCGTCGCGGAGCAGGCGGTGGACCATGTTGCCGCCCATGCGGCCGAGGCCGACGAATCCGATCTGCATGCCGGAGCCCCCTACTGAGCAGCTGTCGCGGGCGAGCTGACGGCTGCGGCCAGCTCGGCGAGGGCGTCGGGCAGCGCCGACGCCGTGGAGACGTGAACGTGGATCACGGAGCGGCCGTGGCTGCGCAGCGATTCGAGGTCGCCGGCCGCCTGCGCGCCCTTGAGCACCGAGAAGGTGTAGGGCCTGCCGGGGATGGACAGGTCGGCGTCGTCGTCGACGGTGATCTGGATGAAGGCACCGATCGGCGGGCCGCCCTTGTGGAGCTGGCCGGTGGAGTGGAGGAAGCGCGGACCGAAGCCCAGCGTCGTGGCCACCCGGAAGCGGTCGCGGATGGCCACCCGGAGCCCCTGGAGCGCGGTCAGGTTCTGATCGTCCGGGTTCACGTAGGCCATCAGGGCAAGGTAGTCCGTGCCCGGCCGGGCGTGCGCCAGCCACGCCGCCACCGCCTCGCCGGCGTCGGTGGCGCCCTCGGTGCCCCACACCCTGATCGGCCCCGAGGTCGCCGAGGGCGGCCCGGGGTCGGGGAGGCTGCCGGTGGCCTCGACCTGCTCGAGGATGCGCCTGGTGTTGTCCTTGGACTCGGCGACGTTGGGCTCGTCGAAGGGGTCGATGCGCAGGTGGACGCCGGCCACCGCCACGGCGAACTCCCAGCGGAAGAACTCGGCCCCCAGGTCGAGGACGTCGCCCAGGGGCAGGGTGACCACCGGCAGCCCGGCGTCCACCAAGCGCTTCACCGCGGCGTCGAACTCGGCGTCGCCGCCGAGGCCGAGCACCACGAAGAGGCGGTCGTCGGAGTACGCCTCGGGGGCGCCGACGGGCTCGCTGCCGACCGGGATCAGCCCCTTGCCCTCCTTGCCGGTGGACTCGGCGATGAGCTGCTCGGCCCAGAGGCTGAAGGCGCCGATGCGCGCCGGGGCCAGGATGGTGATCTTGTCGCGGCCGGCGTCGTGGAGGACGCCGAAGGCCTGGCCCAGCACCAGCCCGGCGTTGAGCAGGGGATAGGTGCCGTCGCCGCACTGGTGGCGCATCGCCAGGGCGCGGTCGAGAAGGCCGGCGATGTCCACCCCGGCCAGCGCCCCGGGAACCATCCCGAAGTAGCTGAGCACCGAGTAGCGGCCGCCGATGTCGGGCGGGTTCTCGAAGACACGCCGGAAGCCCTGCTCGCGCGCCAGGGCCGCCAGGCTGGTGCCGGGGTCGGTGACGGCCACGAAGTGGCTGCCCACATCGGCGACGCCCGCCTGCTCCAGCCGGTCGCGGAAGAACGCCAGGTGGCTGAGCGTCTCGATGGTTCCACCCGATTTGCTGGCCACCACGAAGAGCGCGGTGGCCACGTCGATGGTGTCGAGCAGCTGCCGCACGGCGGCGGGGTCGGTGGTGTCCAGCACGTGCAGCGCGGGCCGGCCCTGGGGCCGGCCGAAGCTGGTGCGGAGCACCTCGGGCCCCAGGCTGCTGCCGCCCATGCCCAGGAGCACGGCGTCGGTGATTCCCTCCGCGGCCACAGCCGCGGCCCACGCGGCCAGCTCGTCCGCCTCGGCGCGCATGCGCTCGGGGACGTCCAGCCAGCCCAGGCGGTTGCGGATGACCGTGGCGTGCTCGGCGTCGCCGGGCTTCCAGAGCTCGGGGTCCCGCGCCCACAGGCCCCGCACCACGCCGTCGGCCGCGGCCTGCCGGACGCTGGTGATCACGGCCTTGGTCTGGGGGCCCAGCTCCAGCCGCTGGCGCTCGCCCAGGCCGCCCCGGAAGGTGTCGGCCTCCTCGGCGATGACGCGGATCAGAGAGTCGTAGGAGGCGGCGAAGGAGTCGACACCCGCCGCCAGCAGCTTGTGGGTGACGTCGTCCATGTCGATGCCCACGGCGGCGAGCCGGCGCATCACCTCGTGGGCGCCGGGGTAGTCCCGGCGCACCGTGGCACCGTCGACGATGCCGTGGTCCTTGAAGGCCTCGATGGTGGCCTGCGGCATGGTGTCCACGGTGTCGGGCCCGACCAGCGACTCGGCATAGACGACATCGCGGTACTTCGGGTTCTTGGCGCTGGTGCTGGCCCACAGTGGCCGCTGCACGGCGGCGCCCGCCGCGCGCAGCTCCTGGAACCGGGTCCCCCGGAAGATCTCCTCGAACTTCTCGTAGGCCAGCACGGCGTTGGCGATGGCCGCCGTGCCGAACAGGCTCTCGATCTCGGCGCTGTGGCCCTCCCCGCCGGCGAGCAGCTTCTCCAGCCGGGCGTCCACCTCGGTGTCGACCCGGCTGACGAAGAACGATGCCACCGACGTGTTGGCCACGCTCCGCCCCGACTCGTGACGGCGCTCCAGGCCCCGGATGTAGGCCTCGGCCACGGCCTCATAGGCCTGCAGCGCGAAGATCAGGGTGACGTTGATGTTCAGACCGGAGGCGATGAGCTCCTCGACGGCGGGGATGCCCTCGGGGGTGGCCGGTACCTTGACCATCAGGTTGGGCCGCTCCACGCGCCCCCAGAGATACTTTGCCGCCGCCACGGTGCGCTCGGTGTCGTGGGCCAACTCAGGAGCGACCTCGAGGCTGACGAAGCCGTCCGTCCCGCTGCTGTCATCGTAGACGGGGCGCAGGACGTCGGCCGCGTGCTGGATGTCGCTCACCGCCAGCTCCACGAAGAGCTCGTCGGGGTCGGTGATGCCGGCGCCGACCAGCTGGCGCAGCTGCTCGTCGTAGTCGTGACCCTCGCCGATCGCCTTCTCGAAGATGGTCGGGTTGCTGGTCATCCCCGTCACCTCGTCCTCGGTGATGAGGTGGCTCAGCTTGTCGGTGGTGACCAGCTCACGGCTGATGAAGTCCAGCCAGATGCTCTGGCCCTGCTCGTGGAGCAGCTGCAGTGGGTTCTTGTCGGCCATGGCGACAACCTCCGGTGTGGCGCTTCAGCCGACACCCACGCCCGCACCCTGCGCCGCCAGCTTCATGCTCTCGCGGGCGGCCGTGACCACGGCCTCGACGGTGATGCCGAAGAACTCGTAGAGCGCCTCCGCCGGCGCCGAGGCGCCGAAGCGGTCGACGCCGATGCTCCGTCCCAGGTCCCCGGTGTAGCGCTCCCAACCCTGGGTGATGCCCGCCTCGACGCTCACCCGGGCGCGCACGTCGCGCGGCAGCACGGTGTGCCGGTAGGCCTGGTCCTGGGCGTCGAAGAGCTCCCAGCAGGGCATGGAGACGACGCGCACCTTGACCCCCTCTGAGGCCAGCCGCTCACCGGCCCGCACCGCCAGCTGGAGCTCGCTGCCGGTGCCGATCAGAATCACCTCGGGCAGCTCGCCCTCGGGGCTGTCCTTGAACACGTAGGCGCCGCGCAGCGCGCCGTGCGACGCCGTCTCGGCGTAGACCGGCAGCTTCTGGCGAGAGAGCTCGAGCATCACCGGGCCGTCGAGCCGCTCGATGGCGTGGCGCCAGGCGTCGCTGGTCTCGTTGGCGTCGCCGGGGCGGAAGACGTTGAGGTTGGGGATGGCGCGCAGCGCCATGTGGTGCTCGACGGGCTGGTGGGTGGGCCCGTCCTCGCCGAGGCCGATGCTGTCGTGGGTGAACACGTAGGTCACCGGGATGCGCATCAGCGACGCCAGCCGGATCGCCGGGCGGCAGTAGTCGCTGAAGGTCAGGAAGGTGCCGCCGAAGACGCGCAGGCCCTCGTAGAGGCTCATGCCGTTGAGCGCCGCGCACATGGCGTGCTCACGCACCCCGAAGGCGAGATTGCGATCGACGTGGTCGGCGGTGAAGTAGCCGTGGCCGTCGATGTAGGTCTCGTTGCTGCTCTTGAGGTCGGCGCTGCCGCCGTAGAGGTTGGCCATCAGCCCGGCCAGCGCGTTGATGGCCTTGCCGCTGGCGACGCGGGTCGACTGGCTGTCGCCGGCCGCCCAGACGGGGAGCGCGTCGGCGTAGCCCTGCGGCAGCACGTTGTCACGCTCGTCCTTCCAGGCCCGGGCCAGCTCGGGGTGCTGGTCGGCCCAGGCGCGGTGGATGTCGGTCCACCGCTGCTGCTCGGCGGCACCCCGCTCCTGGGCCTGCCGGTAGAACTCGAGGACGTCGTCGGGGACCAGGAAGGTGGGCTCCACCGGCCAGCCGATGGCCTCCTTGGTCAGCCGCACCTCCTCCTCGCCCAGCGGGCTGCCGTGGGCCTTGGCGCTGTCCTGCTTGTGCGGGCTGCCATAGCCGATGTGGGTGCGACAGGCGATGATCGAGGGCCGGTCGTCCTGCCTGGCGGCGGTGATGGCGGCGTCGACGGCGTCGGGGTCGTGGCCGTTGTCGACGCGCTGGGTGTGCCAGCCGTAGGCGTCGAAGCGCTTGAGGACGTCCTCGTTGAAGCTGTCCCCGAGCGGGCCGTCGAGGGTGATGTGGTTGTCGTCGTAGAGGTAGACGAGCTCGCCCAGCCGCAGGTGGCCCGCCAGGCTGGCCGCCTCCGCCTGGACCCCCTCCATGATGTCCCCGTCGCTGACGAAGGCGTAGATGTGGTGGTCGACGACCTGGTGCTCGTCGGTGTTGAAGCGCGACGCCTCGATCCGCTTGGCGATGGCCATGCCGACGCCGTTGGCGAAGCCCTGGCCGAGCGGGCCGGTGGTCAGTTCCACGCCGGGGGTGTCGTGGACCTCGGGATGTCCGGGGGTGCGCGAGTTGAGCTGCCGGAACTGCTTGAGGTCGTCCATAGTCACGTCGTACCCGGTGAGGTACAGCATGATGTAGAGCAGCGCCGAGCCGTGACCCGCGCTCAGCAGGAAGCGGTCGCGGTTGGGCCAGTGCGGATCCCGCGGGTTGTAGCGCATGTGGCGCGTCCACAGGACGTAGGCGATGGCGCTGCCGCCCATGGGCAGCCCGGGGTGGCCGCTGTTGGCCTTCTGGACGACGTCCATCGCCAGGGCGCGGATGGTGTCGATGGAGCGCTGCTCGAGGTCCTTGGTCGGCTCGGTCACAAGTGTCCCCTGCGGGTCGTGGGCCTGGTGAGGTGGGCGGCCATGATGGCCTGCCGGGGCGTGCTCGTGCAGCGTGACCCGCCGCGCCTCATCCTGCAGCGCCCAGGGCGGCGAGGGCGCAGCGTGCGGCGGGCGCGGCGGCGGCGGCACGGGCCGCGTCGAGAGTGTGCTGGGAGGCTCGGCGGCGGGGGAGCAGGGCGCTCAGCGTCCTGGCCACCGGCGGGCGGCCGGCCTGGCCCTGGGGGCCGGCGTCGATCCCGGGCGGAAGATCGAGGGCGGCGTGCAGCCCGGCCACCACCAGCACCTCGCGGTCCAGTCGCGCCGCGGCCTCGCGCCAGACACCGGCCTCGGCGAGCGTGGCGGCGATGCCGGCATCGGCCAGCGAGCGGCGCGCCTCGGCGCTGCGGCCGGGGCTCGCCGCGGCCTCGATCCTGGCGTCGAGCGCGGGCGGCTCCCCCGCGGCCGGTGCGCCCCGGGCCCGGGCGCGCATGCCCTCGGCGCCCTCGAGGGCGGTGGCCGGGAGCGGCGTCGCCCCGGTGCCGGCGGTGATCCCGAGCACCACCAGCCGGCGGGCGCGGAGCATCCAGTAGGTCGCCGACGCTCGGGCCGCCTCGGCGCCGGCGCCGCTCACCACCACGCCCCAGATGCGCTCGCCGTCGGCGCAGGTCCACGCCAGCCTGGCGCGGCCCGAGGGCACCGACCGGGTCCGCAGTCCGCGGCCGTGCAGGAGCGCGCGGACCGCCTCGGCCTCGTCGGCGCGATCGCAGACGATCATGCCGTCCAGCCAGGGCAGGGCCGGGTCGCTGGGCAGCTCGGGCATGTGCCGGGCATTGTGGCGAGGCGCCCGGTGGCGACCGCCTCGGCCGTCGTTGCGCTCAGCCCCGCTTCAGTCGCGCGGCGAGGTCCATGGCCAGACCGGAGCCGCTGAACGTGCCGCGCCGCATCGCCTGGCCGATGTGCCACCGGATCGCACCATCGACCACGCGGCGCGGTGCGTGGCGCAGCAGGGCGTAGCCCGCGGCTCCGCGGCGGGTGGTGGCCAGGTCGCGCCGGGGGCGGCCCAGCGCGGCGCCGGTGATCGTCCGGGCGGCGTCCTCGAGGCGTTCGGCCGGCACCAGGCCCTCCAGCGGCACGCCGCGGTCGCGGCTCTCCTGGTGGATGTCAGTGCGAATGTAGCCCGGGTAGACGGTGGTGACGGTGATCTCGCCACCCAGCTCCAGCCGGAGCGCGTCCGAGTAGGCCACCAGGCCGCGCTTGCTGGCGCAGTAGGCGGGGGCGAAGGGCAGCGCCACGTGGGCCAGTCCGCTGGCGATGTTGATGACGCGCCCCCGCGAGGCGCGCAGTGCGGGCAGCGCGGCGGCGGTCACCCGCCAGGGTCCCAGGAGATTGACGTCGAGCACCGCCAGGGCGCGTGCGTCGGGAGCCGCCCCCGCGCTCTGCGGCGTGCCGATCCCGGCGTTGTTGATCAGCACGTCGAGGCCGCCGAGCCGGTCGATCGCGCCGGCGACCGCCGCGTCCACGGCGGCCTGGTCGCGCACGTCGCAGCCCAGGATGCCCTCGCCATCGCTGTGCAGGTCGAGGCCCACCACCGTCGCCCCGCGGGAGCGCAGCCGGGCGACGACCGCGCCGCCGATGCCGCCGGCGGCGCCGGTGACGATGACACGAGGGTGTCCCGGCGGGCGCGCCCTGCCCCGGCCGACGCTCACGCCGCCACCTCGGAGGTGGCCCCGGCGGCCGGCAGCACGCGGTACTCGTCGGGATCGAAGGTGCGCACGGCGCGGCGGAAGCGGTAGCTGAAGTCGGGCCAGAGGGTGGTGTTCCGGCCGTGCGCGTCGAGATACCAGCTGGCGCAGCCGCCGGCCAGCCACACGGTGCCGTCCATGGCCGCCTGCACCCGCGCGTTCCAGCGTGCCTGGGCCGGCTCGGTGACGTCGACGGCGTGCGCACCGGTTCGCCGCATGTGCTGGAGTGCCTGGACGATGTAGCCCGCCTGGGCCTCGGCCATGACCACCACCGAGGTGTGCCCCAGGCCGGTGTTGGGGCCGAGCAGGAAGAAGAGGTTGGGGAATCCGGCGACGGTGGTGCCGCGATTGGCGCTCAGACCGCCGCCGGCCCACACGTCCGCGAGGCTCTGGCCGTCGGCGCGCCGGATGATCCCGGCCACCGGCAGGTCGGAGACGTGGAATCCGGTGGCGAAGATGATGGTGTCCACCTCGCGCTCGGTGCCGTCGGCGCACACCACCGAGCGCTCGCGCACGGCGGCGACCCCCTGGGCCACGACCTCCACGTTGGGGCGGGTCAACGCCGGGTAGTAGTCGTTGGAGATGAGGATGCGCTTGCAGCCCGGCAGGTATCCGGGGGTCAGGCGGGCCCGCAACTGCGGGTCCTTCACCTGGTGGTGGAGGTGGGCCAGCATCAGCAGGCGCGCCGCCCTGGCCAGCCTGGCCCGGAGCAGCGGCAGGGCGTAGAGCTCGCGGGCCCAGTAGATGCCCTCGCGCATCAGCCGCTGGGCCTCGGGAAGGCGCCGGTAGACGGCCTTCTCGGGACCGGTGAGGTGGCGCGCCCGGCGCGGCATCACCCACGGCGGCGTCCGCTGGAAGAGGTGGAGGGCGGCCACCTCCGGCTGGATCCTGGGCACGAACTGGATCGCCGAGGCGCCGGTGCCGACCACCGCCACGCGGCGCCCGCTCAGGTCGTGGTCGTGATTCCAGCCGGCCGAGTGAAAGGCGGTCCCGGTGAAGGTGTCGAGGCCGGGCAGGTCGGGGATCGACGGGGCGCTGAGCGGTCCGGCGGCGGCGATCAGGACGCGGGCGGTCAGATGGCCCCGCACCGTCTCGATGCGCCACCGTCCGGCGGCCTCGTCCCAGAGGGCGTCGGTGACCTCGGCACCGTACCGGACATGGGGCAGCAGGCCCCTGGCGGCCGCGGCGCGCTTCAGGTACGCCTGGATCTCGGCCTGGCCGCTGAAGGTGGAGCTCCACTCCGGGTTGGGCGCCCAGGAGAACGAGTACAGGTGGCTGGGCACGTCGCAGGCGCATCCCGGGTAGGAGTTGTCGCGCCAGGTGCCGCCGAGATCGGCGGCCCGCTCCAGGACGACGAAGTCGGTCATGCCTTCACGGCGCAGGCGCTCGGCCATGGCCAGGCCGCTGAAGCCGCTGCCCACTACCACCACGTCGGCGTGCTGCGGCAGGGCCTGGTCGCCGGCGGACGCCACCTCGACAGTCATGCGCTCGTCACTCCTTCACTTACTTACGCCAGTGTAACTTACGACACCGTAGACTACGCTGGTGTAGGCTGTCAAGGCATGGCCGCGGCGAGGACGCCCACCCGCATGACCGGCGCTGATCGCCGGGAGCAACTGCTCGACGTCGCCCGCGCCATCGTCACCGAGGTGGGCTTCGTGGCCATCTCCATGGAGGCGGTGGCCCGCGCTGCCGGGGTGACCCGGCCCGTCGTCTACGAGCACTTCGAACGGCTCGACAACCTGCTCGAGGCCCTGGTGGACCGGGAGACCCAGCGCGCCCTGGCGCAGCTCGGCGCCACACGGCCGCGCCGCACCCCCGGCGGCGACGCGCGCGAGGACCTCATCGATGCGCTGCGCGCCTATCTCGAGGCGGTGGCCTCCGAGCCGGCCACCTGGAAGCTGGTGCTGATGCCGTCGGATGGCGCGCCGCCACGGCTGCGCCGGCTGATCGCCACGGGACGCGACGCCAACCTCGCACAGTTGGCCGAGCTTGTCGGCCCCGGCCTCACCCCGGGCGCGGCCAGCCCCGACGCCGAGCTGACGGCGCGGCTGCTGACCAGCGTGGCCGAGGAGTCGGCGCGCCTTCTGCTCACCGACCCGTCCACGTATCCGGTCGAGCGCCATGTCGACCACGCCCGCTGGGCCCTGGCGCTGGTGGCTCCGGGCGGCGGCGGATGACCGCCGACCCGGGTTCCGGCGCCGGCGCGGCGGCGGCCACGCTCGCCGGCGACGCCCTCCCGCGCCCCCTGCCGTCCGGCGGCGGGCGGGTGGGGCTGGTCCTGGCCGGCGGCGGCGAGGTGGGCATCGCCTGGCACGCCGCCGTGATCGAGGCCATCGCCGCGTGGAGCGGCTGGAACCCCGACGACGCCGAGGTGGTGGTGGGCACCTCGGCCGGCTCCTGGCTGGCGGCGCTGCTGCGCGCCGGCGTCGACCCCGCACATCTCGTGCCCCTGGCCATCGACGAGCGGATTCCCGACCCGCAGGAGACGGTGGCCCTGCTCGGCGACCCCGTCGTCGTCCCGCGCGCGGCCCGGCCGCGGCCCTGGCCGCCGTCGTCGCCACGCCTGGTCGGCCGGGCCCTGCGGCGGGGCTCGGGGATCCGCCTCGCCAGCGCGCTCACCGGCCTGATGCCCAGCGGAACGCTGGCACTGTCGGCCTTCGGCGCCGGACTGGATCGTGTCTACGGCGAGCGCTGGCCGGCGCGTCCTCTGTGGCTCACGGCGGTGGACCTGGAGAGCGGCCGCCGCGTCGTCTTCGGCCGGGACGCGGCGCCGACCGCCCGCGTCTCCGAGGCGGTCGCCGCCTCCTGCTCGGTGCCGGCGTACTTCGCTCCGACCCTCATCGCCGGCCGCCGCTACGTCGACGGCGGCATCCACTCGGTCGCCAACCTCGACCTCGTGGCGGGCCTCGATCTCGACCTGGTGATCGTCAGCTCGCCGATCAGCGCCGCGCTACCGCGGCGCGGCCACGGCGCCGACGGGCGCAGCCGCCGCTACCTCCACCGGCGGCTGATGCGCGAGGTGGAGCTGGTCCGCGAGGGTGGCACGCCGGTGGCGGTCGTCGCCCCCATGCCCGAGGACCTGGAGGTGATGGGCTCGGTGATGCAGGCGCTGGAGCGCGACCGCCGCGTGCCGGTGGCGCGGGCGGCGCGCCGGACGCTGCGGCACCGCCTCGATCACGGTCTGCTGGGCCGTGAGCTGGTGGCGCTCACCCCGGTGCGCCGGCGAGCCTGACGGGCCCGGCGGCCGGGGGCTGGTACGCTTCCGGCCGGGTGAAGACGTTGAACGCCAAGCAACGGCGCCTCGCCGCCGTCCCCCTGTTCGCGCACTGCGGCGCCCGCCAGCTGGCCCGCATCGACAGCCTCGCCGATGAGGTCGAGTACCCGGCGGGCAAGCACCTCATCACCCAGGGCCGCGTCGGCCGCGAGTTCTTCATCCTGGAGAGCGGCGCCGCGGTGGTGCGGCGCGATGGTGAGGAGGTGGCCACGCTGGGACCGGGTGATACCACCGGTGAGCTGGCCCTGCTGACCAGATCGCCGTTGCGCACCGCGGACGTGGTCACCACCGAGCCGTCCACTGTGATCGTGCTCGGGGCACGCGAGTTCCGTGATCTCCTGATCGACGATCCCCGGATCGCGCTGCGCCTGCTGTCGACGCTGGCGGGCTGGCTGACCCGGGTCACCGAGCCGGTCATCATCGAGATGTGACGTCCGGCTCCGGGGCCGCCACCGGCAGGCGCAGCCGGACAGTCGTGCCGGTGGTGGCGCCGCTCTCCGCCGACACCTGACCGCCGTGCGCCTCGACGATGTCGCGCACGATCGCCAGGCCCAGCCCGGTGCCGTCCGAGCCCGGGCCCTTGACGAAGCGGTCGAAGATGCGCGGCAGCAGCTCGGTGGGGATGCCCGCGCCGTCGTCGGCGACACTCAGAGTGCACATGCCGCCGGTGTCGCCCTCCGCCGAGACGGTCACGGTGCCGCCGGGCGCGTGCCGGATGGCGTTGGTCAGCAGGTTGGCCAGGGCGCCCCGGAGCCGTGCCGGGTCAGCGTCGACGGCGGGGGTGCCGTGCGCCACCCGCTCCACCAGCGTCACGCGCCGCGCCGACGCGGTGGGGCGGAGGGTGTCGAGAGTCTCGTTGACCAGCACCGCCAGCTCCACCGGCTCACGGCGCAACCGCAGGCCTCCGGTCTCGGCCAGCACAAGCGTTCGAAGGTCGTCGAGGAGCACCTCCAGGGTTCCCGTCGCCGAGAGGATCGGCCCCATGCTCTCCGCGCCGGCGGGGTAGATGCCGTCGGCCACCCCCTCGGCCTGCCCCCGGATCACGGTCAGCGGGGTGCGCAGCTCGTGGGCCACGTCGGCGAGCACCGACCGGCGCCGCGTCTCCTCGGCCTCGAGCCGGCTGCTCATGGCATTGAAGGCGCGTGCCAGCGAGCGAAGTTCGCTCGGTCCCCGGGCGTGAACGCGGGCGGAGTAGTCGCCGGCCTCAACGCGCCCCGCCGCCGCCACCAGGCTGCCCACGCCTGCCGCCAGGCGCCGCAGCACGACGGCGGCGAGCACCACCGCCGCGACGCCGAGGAGCAGCCCCGCCCCCGCGGCGGCCCGCGCGAACGGCGCCGAGCCGATGACGCCAAGGGCGCTGAGCACCAGCCAGACCAGCGCCGTCCCCAGGCCGCCGGTGACGAGCAGGATCACGGCCAGGGCACAGCCGGCACGGCGCGCCATCCGGCGGCCGGCGCGGCGCCAGTCCTGGCCGTCCTTCGGTGGCCAGGGGCGGCCGGCCGGCCACCAGCGTGGCGCCTCGCCGTCCGCGGTCACGCGGGCTCCCCGGCCAGCCGGTAGCCGACGCCGAAGACCGTCTGCAGATGGCGCGGCGCCCTGGGATCGGCCTCGATCTTGCGCCGCAGGTTCTTGACGTGGGCATCGATGGCGCGCTCGTAGGACTCCACGGCGACGCCGTGGACGGCGTCGAGCAGCTGGGCACGGGTGAAGACGCGGCCGGGCTGACGGGCCATGTGGGCCAGGAGGTGAAACTCGGTGGCGGTGAGGTCGACGCCGCGTCCGTCCACGGTGGCCGACATGCGTCCGATGTCCAGGGTGATGGCGTCGCCCACGTGCAGCACCTCGGCGCCGCCGGAGGCGCCGTCGGTGCGGCGGAGCACGGCGCGCACCCGGGCGACCATCTCCCGCGGGCTGAAGGGCTTGGTGACGTAGTCGTCGGCGCCCAGTTCCAGCCCGGCGATGCGGTCGGACTCCTCGGTGCGCGCCGTCAGCATGATGATTGGCACCTCGCCGTCGCGGCGCAGGGCGCGGGCGATGTCGAGGCCGTCGGTTCCCGGCAGCCCGAGGTCGAGGATGACCAGGTCCGGCCGCCGCCGGCGCGCCTGCCTCAGCGCCTCCTCGCCGTCCGCCGCGGTGACCACGGCGAAGCCGGCGCGCTCCAGGTAGTCGCGCACCAGCCGGGCGATCTCCGGCTCGTCGTCGACGACGAGGACCGTGCGCACGGCAGGCAGCATCCCAGGAACCCCGTGGGCGCGGTTGGCGGGGCGGCGACCGGTGTCGCCGCCCCGCTGGTCCGGGTCAGACCGAGGCGGTCGCGGGCGGCACCGTCGCGTCGCCGTGCGCGCGGCTGTGCCAGTCGGCCATGCGGTCCTCGAGGTGGCGGCGCCCCGCATCCCGGCCGGCGCAGGCGCCGTGCCAGAAGCGATGACCGCCGCTCAGGCCCAGGATGCGGGGCAGCCAGAGGCCGCCGGCGAGGGTCAGGAAGGTGAAGCCGGCGTCCCGGGTGGTGATCCCGACGGCAACAGCCCCGCCGACAGCGGCGAGGCCCCAGAGGCGGCGGATGGTGGCGTTCATGTCGATCTCCATGGGGGCTGCGGTGATGACCGTGACCTCAGGGTCCGCCGCGGGTGTGCGCAGGGTGTGAACCCGCTGCGGATATCCGATGATCCGGGCCGATGCCGGTCGCCAGCCAGCCGCACTACCCGTACATCACCCGGGTGCTCATCGACCTCTTCGCCGCCGGCGAGCTGCCCGAGGTGGAGTCCCTTCTGGTCGAGCCCGAGTTCGGCTGGGTGGGACGGCTGACCTACCGCAACGGTGTCTCCCGGCTGTTCCGCGGGGTCGGCGTCGGCGTCAACAATCACGGCGCCTCGGAGATCGCCAGGGACAAGGCGTACACCCACTTCTTCCTCGACCATCTCGGCTATCGGACGACGCCGTCGGGGACCTTGGTGACCGACGCCTGGGCGGCCACCATCGAGGCGCGGCTGCGGGCCCACGGCTACATGCGGCTGCGTCGCGCCCAGGAGGCGTTCGAGGTCGCCGCCCGGCTCGGGTATCCCGTCTATGTCAAGCCCAACCAGGGCTCCCAGGGCGCCGGTGTCGTCAAGTGCTGGGATGAGGCCGACCTGCGCTTCGCGCTCGCCGCCTGCGAGGAGACCCGCGTGCGCGTCTTCGTGGTCGAGGCCACCATCGACCTGCCCGACTACCGCGTCGTGGTCTTCGAGGGCGAGGTCATCTCCGCCTATCTCCGCCGTCCGCTCAGCGTCGCCGGCGACGGCGTCTCCACCGTGGCGCAGCTGCTGGTGGCTCTTCAGGCGACGTATCTGGCGGGCGGCCGCGACACCGTGGTGCAACCGGCGGACCCGCGCTTCGCTCGCACCCTGGCGCGCCAGGGCTACACGCTCGACACGGTGGTGCCGCGCGCGGTCTTAGGGCCCGCGCTCCAACAAGCGACTCACTCGGGAGCTCGGGGGCGGAGGG